>Ga0102593_1000069_pt1 | contig 289259 bp, 260 predicted proteins | sample AraplaCol_mMS_r2_2_FD_76862 | JGI IMG/M metagenome (GOLD analysis project Ga0102593, IMG submission 76862) | Arabidopsis root microbial communities from North Carolina, USA - plate scrape MF_Col_mMS_r2 (SPADES assembly) (version 2) | ecosystem: Host-associated > Plants > Roots > Endosphere... | reverse complement strand
CTCACATCTGTATACCCGGTTATAATAATGACAATGGTTCGGGGGTTAAGCTGACGGATGTCCTGCAACAGCTGCGCGCCGTCTGTATCCTTAAGACGGTAATCACATAATACCAGATCGTAAGGTTTCTCCTTCATCATCTTTAATGCAGACGCACCGGACATTGTGGTGTCCACCTTAAATCCATGCTTGCCGAGGAATTTGCTCAACAACGTACAGATATTGATCTCGTCATCTATGATCATTATATTTCTCATAATGGTAATGTGTGATGTTGGCAATAAGCCTTTAAAGTTACGAATTAATTTATAGGACCACTAACTTTTAACATCTTGAATCAGTTCGTCCAAATTCTTTACACTGAATGGTTTAGCAAGGAAATAACTGGCTCCTGAACTGAGCGCTTTTTGCTTTTCCAAACCGTTGTCATAGGCACTGATGGTAATGATCATCAATGCCGGACAATTCCTTTTTATTATCGGCAATGCTTCCAATCCTGAACCATCCGGCAGGTTAATATCCAGGAACAGTATGTCAGGCTGCTGGTGCTGAATATATTGAAGGCCGGCGTGCAGATTATGCACGTATTTTACATTAAAGCCGTGTTTTACTAAACTCATCTGCAGCAATCTGCAGATATCCGGTTCATCGTCAATTATAAGGATAAACGAATCTTTCATCTGCTTAATTGAGACTAAGTCTGACAGCGGACTCAATCCCTGGTTTCTGTGTTGTAACATACTTGTGTTTATTCCATTGTTCCATTAATAACCTGGCGATCAGGTAACAAACACTTGATTCTGCTCCCTGATTCTGGTTAACGTTGTTCTTTTCAAGTCCATCGTAACAACCGTAGGTAAGTGGGTTATATATCAACTGCTTCAAATGGTTATTGCCCAGGTACCAGCTAAAGGCCAGCCGCATTTTTTCCAGGTAGGCAGCATTATCCGTTGCCAGGTAGAAAGTATGCAGGGCCAGCATGGTGTAGGCTACTTCAATAGACTGTTCGCCTCCTTCACAGCTGGTGTTGTCATAATCGTCATGCTTGTGATACCAGGTTCTGTTATTGATCACCTTCATATAATTATCCGTAAATGTTTTCACGCACAGGAAATGCAGGCTCTCTTTCGCTGTTTGCAGCCATGCAGCATTGCCGGAGATCTGCCAGGCCATTATCATCGCTTCGGGCAGCACCGCATTACCGTAGGTCAGTGATGGCTCAAACCATTTCCATTGCGGGTCGGCTTCCTGCTGGTAAGCATTATGCAAACGGGAAGCAAGGGTGTTGAGTATATCCTCTGCTATGCCGCCGGGCCTGTACTGCTGATAATAGTACATTCCCTTTATGGCAAAGGCAATAGCCCTTGGAGCTCTCAGGTTCTCCAGCCAGTTAAGGCATGGCTGCAATACCCGGTGTGCCTGCTGTACCAGCATAGGCGGCAATTCCCGGTGCAGGTGCAACAGATATCCCAGCGCCCAGACAGCACGGCCGTTAGCATCTTCCAGATCCACCTCATAGTTCATCGGATCAAAATACCCGCCTACATTCACATAGTTCAGGAAGCTGCCGGAAGGCTGCTGGCAATACTCAATAAAGTCCAGGTATTTATGGCAAAGGGAGTATACAAAACTGCTTTCTTTCACCGTAGTAGCATACATACACATGGCAATCAGCGCCCGGGCATTATCATCCAGTGTATAACCTGATGCCGGATCGGGCTGATCATGACGGGAGAACTGGATCATCCCGAATTCATCGGTCATGCGGTCAATATGGTCCAGGTATGCCGGGGGTAAACTGGGCATGAGCATCTTCTTCTCTGCCAGTATCTCCCTGAACAGGGACATGTGGGCGATGGCCACGTTATCCCAGATGGCGCTGCGTGTTCTTTCAATAGCGTTATTGCTCATCTGTTTCCTCAGTTCGGGATCTTCCAGCAGATGGATGGCATGTCTGGCCAGCTGTTCATGATCTCCCATTTCTATCAGGTAACCGCAACATTCGTCCAGCATTTCCTTAGCCTGGGCAAAGGCGGTGCTTACAATTGAGCAACCGGCGCTCATGGCGTACAGGAAAGTACCGCTTACCGCCTGATGGGGATCTTTGGAAGTGAACAGGTAAATGTCTGTCAGGGCCAGATAATCCAGCAAAGCATCCAGGCTGAGATAGCTGTTCACAAATTTCACATGGCGCTGCAGGCCTAATTCTTCTATCAGCTGTTCCAGGCGCCGGCGGTACTGCTCTCCTTCCCGGGCCAGCACTACCGGGTGGGTCTTCCCCAATATCAGGTATACCGCGTCCGGAAATTGCTTTGCAATTGGTTGCATTGCCCTTATAGCCGTTTCCAGTCCTTTATTCTCGCTGAGCAGGCCGAATGTGGTCAGCACCTGTTTGTTCTGCAGACCGTACTGCTTTTTCAGCGATGCGGCATCTTCTGTAATACGCGCATGCACCCCGTGAGGTATATGCACGATCTTATGGGAAGGTAAATGATACACAGACATTAATATCTCTGCCGAGGTCTGGGTCATCACTATGATCTTGGATGCCAGGGAGCCGATAATGCTGATCACTTTCAGGCATTTGGCGTCAGGGTAGGGCAATACAGTATGGAACCGAACGATAAAGGGCTTGTCAAGCAGGGAGATCATTGCCAGCATATTATGTCCGTATTCTCCACCGTAGAGCCCAAATTCATGTTCAAAGCAAACCATGTCTATCTCCTGGTCGGCATTAACCTGATGGGCAAACGTAATACAGCTATCAATATCAAACGGATCTACGGTATACTTCACAGGCGCTTGCAACGCCGCCGGCGGCCGGCCGGCTTCTGTTAATGCGCAAACACTTATGTTCAGCTTTCCTGAAAATGATTTGTGCAGGGCGTTTACCAGATCCTGCGCAAATGTCGCAATACCGCATTCACGAGGCGGAAAAGATGTAACAAAAAGCAAGGCCTTATTCATGTATTAATGGTTTTACTCCGTGGTTGACGATTCCTGATTTTAGTAGTAAACCTTTTCAAATATCAATCCAACCCCGGCCGCACGATGATAGCGCAGAGCTGCTGCAACTTACTGCTCAAATTCTGTGGAAAAATCTCCACGGCATTCTTCACTCGTCCACATAAAAAAGTTGGCATGACTCGTTAAAAAACTGTGAACTTTCTTTTTCCCATTAACATAAAATTCACATTTAAATGATTGGCACCCGCTAGATTTGTAACATGGGCACAGAGGCACTTTTAGCCCCATCTATCCTTGGTTAAAGCACTAAAAGTCATTTATTGGGACATTAAAAATCTACGTAATGAGAAACCTCGCTTGTACATTTAATGTAAACGGTATCCCGAGGCGGGTCTGTTTGAAAAAGATTGCAAAAGAGAGAAAATTCCGCGTAACTGTAGAGGGCGTACAAATGGAATATTCGCTCACGGACGAGGATACTATTAAACCTGTTAATGAGGGCCGCTTACCGGACAATGCGTTATTACCGCATATTGAATGGATGATCCGGCATTACTTTAACAATACCAAACAGCTAATATAATTAAGCTACAGATCCTGATCAGTGAGCTTGATTAACTTCATCTGGTCTAAAAACAGCTATCAGACGGCCGGGCCTTGATGCATTTGTCATTGAACCAACCATTAAAATGACTTGCGGCCCGGCCTTTTTTATTGCTATACAAAACCTTTTTCGAGGGCGAGAAAAGCTTCCGAGGCATTCAGCTGCTCCCACAACACGGCATATACTGCCTGCGCCACCGGCATATAGGCACCTATTTCATCATTTATTTCATAGATGCACTTACTGGCATAGTAGCCTTCTGCCACCATGTTCAATTCCAGCTGAGCAGCTTTTACACTGTAGCCTTTGCCGATCATATTACCGAAAGTGCGGTTACGGCTGTGCAGGGAGTAGCAGGTTACCAGCAGATCGCCCAGGTAGGCGCTGGCATTATAATTATGTTGTGTAACCGGCATATGTACCGGGCCTGCCCAGGCTGTATATTTTTCAAGGAAATGCTGCATTTCCCTGAAGCAGTTAGTGATCAACACGCTCAGGAAATTATCCCCGTATTCAAGACCGTGGGCGATGCCGGCCCCCATAGCATAGATATTCTTCAGTACTGCAGCCAGCTGTACGCCTATCACATCGTTATTCACAGTGGTTTGGAGGTAGCTGTTGGTGAACAGGTCTGCCACTGCCTGTGTTGCATCCGGCTTTAAGCCTGAAAAGGTGAGGTAAGACAGTTTCTCATTGGCCACTTCTTCTGCATGGCAAGGTCCGGTAATTGTAAAGTATTGCTCCAGGGGCAGTGCAAAGCAATCATTCAGATATTCATTGATCAGCATGTTGCTGTTAGGTACAAGCCCCTTGATAGCTGAGATCACACTTTTCTGTCCCAGCGCATCTTCCGGTAAAACCTGCAATACATCTTCCAGGAAAGCAGACGGTACCGCCAGTATCAGTATGTCGCTATCTGCTGCTACCTGTTGAACGTTACTGCTCAGCTGAAGCAGGTGGGTATCAAAATATACGGAGGTAAGGTAGTGTTTGTTGTGATGGCGCTGCTGCATATGACGGATGGTATCTTCATTCCTGATCCACCAGTTCACCTGCCGGCCATTATCCGTTAAGATCTTCGCGAGTGCCGTTGCCCAGCTGCCGCTGCCTATAATGCCTACTTTATTTGCCTTGCTCACGGTTGAATTTTCCGCAAAGTAAATAAAATATAAATGATAAGTCGCCAGCCGTTAGCAAAGAGCGGCAATATCCGCCTGATCACTAACGACTGACGACTTAAAACTTTTATTACTATTTCGTTGCTTCAAAAAGCTGTGCCGCGGGCACCACTTTCACCTTTTTCTTATCTTTCAATTCGCGGGAAACTGCGGCATAAGGCGCACTCACCACCTGGTCGCCAGGCTGGAGGCCGGAAACGATCTCTATATTATTGTCATCCTGTATACCGGTTTTCACCTCTACCTGTTTTACGGTGTTATCTTTTTGCAGCACAAACACCACTTCTTTTGTGTCTTTCGGCTTTTCGGCGGCTGCATTGTCGGGCTTCGGATCGTCGCCGCCTGCTTTCTTCTTATTGCCATCTGCCTTTGCCACCTCTACCTCACGGGTAGTTACTGCATTGATGGGAACAGACAGTGTACTGTTCTTGCGGCGGGTCTGGATATCTACGCTGGCGCTCATACCCGGACGGAAGGGAAAATTTTTAGGACGGCTGGGATCTATCAGGTCCTTATAACTATCGTTGAGGATGCGGATGTGTACAATGTAGCTGGTCACCTGCTCAGCGGAAGAAGCAGTGCTGCCGGTAGCACCCGCCGTAGCGGCGCCTTTACTGGAGCTGGCTATCTGGGTTACAATACCTTTAAACTTGCGGTTGCTGTATGCGTCAACTTCGATGATGGCGGTGTCGCCATATTTTACACGGGGGATATCATTCTCTCCTACGTCTACCTGTACTTCCATCACATTCAGATCTGCAATACGCATGATCTCTGTACCGGTCATCTGCAGGGTACCCACCACGCGTTCACCCTTTTTCACGGGCAGCAGGGATACGATGCCATGCATGGGAGAAACAATGGTAGTACGGCCCAGGTTTTTATTGGCTTCCGTAAGTCCTGCCTGTGCGCTCGCTACAGCATATTTATAACTGTTCACCTGCTCTACCGCAGCATTATAGTCTGCACGGGCCGCCCGGTAAGTGGCCTCCGCGGTCTCAAATTCACTCCTGGATACTACTTTCTGTGCAAACAATTCCTTGTTACGGTCGTAGGCAGCCTGGGCCTGCTCCAGCTTGGCTTTGAAAGCATGGAGAGAGGCGGCGGTGTTGGCCATCTGGGCTTGTGACTGGCTAAGGGCGGCCATCGCTTTATCGCGCTGGGAGCCGTAGATGTCTGCGTAGATGCGCACCAGTACCTCGCCTTTCTTTACAGAATCACCCTCCTGTACCGGTAGGTCTACTATTTCGCCGGATACATCGGAGCTCACCTTTACCTCTATCTCGGGGTAGATCTTACCGGTGGCAGCTACCACCTCAATAATATCTTTCGGAGCTGTTTTATCAACGGCTACTTTGGTGCCTTCATCCTTACCAATAACGCCGGATGCCTTCAGCACCATCAGGAGTATAATGAATGCTACAAGAATACCAACTATCCAAAAAAGTGTCTTTTTCTTCATAGAGCGGTTTATTACAAAGGGACAAATTTTACAGGGTTATTCTCTGGTCCCGGTAAAACTCTAGCAGCTTCATTCTGAATATGTAGTCATATTGTGCTGAAACCTTATTTATCTGAGCCTGGAACAGATTATTTTGGGTTGTAATATAGTCGATTGTGTTCATTAATCCTAAGTTAAAGCGTTTGGTAGCAAAATCAAAGGCTTTCTGAGAGGCATCCACTCCTTTGCTGGCGGCATAGTATTTCTGTATGGCAGCAACTGCGTTGGCATGGGCAGTATATATATCCTGCCTCAATTTCTGATTATCCAGGTCGCGGGTAAGCTGTTGGTTATACAGGTCCAGCTTGGCCCTTTTATAATTAGTGCGTAACTGCCATCCGTTCAGGATAGGAATACTCAAGCTGATTCCCACCTGTTGCTGGAAGTTATTGCTGATCTGGTTACCGAAGGATGATTTTTTCGTGCCAATGTCAAAACGTGGCCTGGTAACAACATAGTCAGTCCCGTTCACCTTAACCCCGCCGATTGTATCAGTAAAAGGGCCTGATATCCTGGTAAGGTCCTGTTCTGTAACATTGCTGGCCCAGTTGGTACCGATGGCTGCCGAAAGTGATAAGGTTGGGTACATAGCTCCTTTTGCGGAGGCTACTGCCCGCTCCCTGGACTTGATGGAAAGGGAGTCTGCCCTTATCAGCGGATTTGTTGACAGTGAAGCGCTATATACCATCTCCGGATCTACTTCACTTAAACTGGGCAAAGGAATACTACCGATATTGGCAGGGATCTCCGGCTGAAAGGGAACATCAAAATTCAGGTTCAGCAATGCCTTCATCTGCAATATAGACAAAGTCACATTATTCTGCGCAGTAATAAGATTGGCGCTATCCCTTGCCAATTGCGCTTCAAGGTCGGCCTGGTTACTCTCAGGCACGGAACCTGCTATTACCAGTTTCTGCGTATTGGACAGTTGCGCCTTGGTTTGGGCTAACTGGGTTTCATTTACATGCACCTGCTCATTATTCTGCAGTATCTGCAAAAAGGCCGAAGCAACGTTGAATGCAACGTCATTCTTCGCCTTTTCCAGCAAAAAACTATAAGATTCGGCCTGATATACGTTGGAGGCGATCGTGTTACGTTTCGAGAACCAGTTGAAGAGCGTAGCGCTGGAGCTTAAACTGGCGTTGGATGAATAGAAGGTCTGGGTTTCGTAGCTATAGGTAGTAAGGTTCACGCTACGGCCCGAGTTCATATTCCCGCTCACATTGCCGCTCAGGTTAGGCACCTGGGACATGCGGCTTTGTGTCAGGGTTAATTCCGCATATCGTTTCTGTACATCCTGCTGCTTGATAGATATATTATTCGCCATCGCATAATCAACACAACGTTTGAGACTCCAGGTATCCTGGGCAGCTACAGTGTTAGTGTTACCAAACAATAAAAAAATACCCAGGAGGGCTCCCGGAAACTGGTATAACTTCATAGCGTAACAAAAATATAGTAATTGTGATGATAGCCTTCGCCACTTCTTTATAAAAGGCAAATTTTTATTAGGTATGGCGGACGGCCACACTAATTTAATGTAAAACATACCATTTTATTTATAGTTTTTTTTGAAATGTCTGTTAAATCGCAGTAAAATGCATGTTTACGAAGGTTTACTACCGGATTTTGCCGTCTTTGATTTCAATTACGCGATGACCGAAGGCTGCGTTTTGTTCGGAGTGTGTAACCTGCACGATAGTGATCTTATCAGTTTCGTTCAAATGTTTAAACAATTGCATAATTACCCTGGCCTGATCTGAATGCAGGTTGCCGGTTGGCTCGTCTGCAAAGATCACTCTGGGCTCTGCCACTATGGCCCTGGCTATGCCTACCAGTTGCTGCTGCCCGCCAGACAGTTGATTGGGGAACAGGTCTTTCTTGGCAACTATGTTAAAGCGGTCCAGCACATCTGCCACCCTGCTTTTACGTTCTGAGGATGGAACATTCTTATACAACAACGGGGTTTCTATATTTTCATAAACAGTCAGTTCGTCGATCAGGTGGTAAGCCTGAAATACAAAGCCTATGCTGCCCCTATGCAGCTGCGTACGTTTCTTTTCGCTCATTTTATGTACCGGCTCACCCTCAAAAAGATATTCTCCCCCGGAAGGCTCTTCCAGCAGGCCGAGAATATGTAACAGGGTTGATTTACCGGAGCCGGAAGGCCCCATAATGGAAACAAACTCGCCCTCATGAATGGTGAGGTCTACATCATTGAGTACATCATTTTTACCGAATCCTACCGGATAATACTTGGAAATATGTTTTAATTGTATCATACCTGATTGTTTTTTTATTCCGTTCTGATTGATTTAACCGGGTTCATTAAGGCCGCCCGGATGGCCTGCACACTTACCGTGATAACGGCGATCAGCAGCGCCAGTGCACCTGCCACAATGAACACACCTATATTAATATGGATACGGTAAGGATAATCGTGCAGCCATTGTTCCATCAGGTACCAGGCTATGGGGCTGGCGATGATCACCGATAACAATACCAGCCTGATAAAATCCCTGGATAACAAGGCCACAATACCGGTAACGCTGGCCCCAAGTACCTTGCGCACCCCGATCTCCCTGGTGCGTTTTGTCATCACCAGCACCGAGATCGTAAACAGCCCCATACAGGAAATAATAATAGCCAGTACGGCGGCGCTCATAAATATACTTGAAAACCGCTGCTCTTTACGATACTGACGGTCCGTATTTTCATCCAGGAAAGACGCCTCGGTACGGTTTTCCGGGTAAGCTTCTTCCCAACGCTTTTGCACCATAGCCAGTGAGGCAGGTAAGTTATAGGGAGATACCTTGACAAAAATGTAACGAACAACCTCCGAAGGTTCCATATTCATACTCAGCGGCCCAATCTCTTCTCTTAGTGATTTGAAATTAAAATCCTTTACAATACCTATCACCGTAAATGGATGGGCACTGTCGCCCACCGGTAAACGTGCGCCCAGCGCCGCCTGATTGCCGCCCAGTTGAGCAGCCATCTTTTCATTGATCACCAGTGCGGTGGAATCTGTTCCATAAGCCCGCGAAAAATCCCTGCCGGCCACCAATTGCAGTCCCAGGGTTTTAACATAGTCATAATCTATTCTCAGCCAATGGCTATGTACACTATGCTCTTTATAATCAAAGGTCACCATAGAAGTGGCCGATGAACCATCTCTTCCCCGGCCCATATTAATATCCGTGCCCGTTATACTTAATACACCGGTTTGGCCCGAAAGTATATTCCGCATATGCTGCAGCGCCTTTGCAGGGTCTACATTATCTGGCACAGGTATGCTCAGCACCTGCTCTTTATTATATCCAAGGGGCAGGCGGCGCAGATAATCCAGCTGCTGCCATGCAATAAGCGTACAGCAGATCAGCAAGGAGGAGATCACAAACTGAGTGATCATCAAAGTATTACGTACCCTGTTTGACTTGCCGGCCTCTAAGCTTCCCTTTAATACTTTTATGGTGTTTAAGCGGGCTATTATCCAGGCCGGATAGCCGCCTGCAGCAAGGGTAACCACCAGGAACGCCAGGAACAGGGCCAATAACAACAAAGGTTGCTTCAGCAGCGTAAGGCTGATATGACTATCAAAAAGCGCATTATATCCCGGCAGCATGAGAGAGGTGATCACTATTCCGGCAGCAAGGGCCAGCAGGCAGGCCAATACGGCTTCGCCCCAGAGCTGTACCACCAGCTGTCCCTGGAAAGCGCCCAGTATCTTGCGCATGCCTATTTCCCTGGAACGGCCAAAAGCACCGGCAATAGTAAGGTTCATGAAATTAACGCATGCAATGAACAGTATAAAGCCTGCTATCAGCAATAACAGGTACGGGTATACTTTGCTCATTTCGCCCCCGGAAGAGCTGATGCTGTTAAAGTGAATATCCTGAAGGCGCATCAGGTGCAGGCCTATCAGTGCCCCATTCTTTGGCGCCTTGGCGCCGTCACGTTCCAGGTCGCGGAGCTGCGCTGTAAAATATTTATTCACAAAGGCCCTGGCGCGGTGTTCAAATGCTGTTGCGGTGGCATTAGGGCTTAGCTGGAGAAACACTTCATGTGTGCTGCTGTTCCAGCTGTTCTTTTGCCCCTCGTAACCCGGAGCATGCTCAAAACGGCATAGTATATCAAAGCTGATACTGGAGTTGTCTGGTACGTCTCTGGCAACGGCGCTTACAGTAAAGGTCTTCCAGCGGCTATCCAAATAAATTTCCAGCGGCTTCCCTACCGGCTCCTCCTTACCATATATAGCGCGTGCCATTTTCTCCGTGATCACTATGTTATTAAGGTCACCGAGTGCTTGCCTGGTTTCTCCTTTTATCAGCGGGAAAGTGAACATGGTGAGAAAATCCGGATCCACCGCCCTTACATCAGATCCAAATGTTTTGTCCTGGTAACGTACGGACCCGCTGGCCCCCATTAAACGGGTAGCTGCCTTTACCTCCGGAAATTCCTGCCTGATCGCAGGCGTTAAGGGCATTGGCAGATTGGAGCGCTGTTCCAGGCGCTGCGCATGTTGTACGGATATATATAATTGCTCTAAGCCCTCTTTGCGGTGAAACTTGTCGTAAGAAAGCTCCCGGAAAGCGGTCAATGCCAGCAGTATGCTGACAGCAAATGCAACAGATAGCCCCAGTATATTCACGGACGTAAGCAATCTGGTTTTCCAGAGACTGCGCCAGGCTATTTTAATATAGTTCCGCAACATAGATCAAATGTTTATTATTCTGTTCGTAACGCTTTTGTTGGATTCATTAAGGCGGCCTTTACCGATTGCAGGCTAACGGTGAAGAGCGCGATCAGCACGGCGGAAACTCCTGCCCCGGCCAGCAGCCACCAGGGAATAGTGATGCGGTAGGCAAAATCCTGCAGCCAGCGGTTCATTACCCACCAGGCCAAAGGCCCTCCCAGCAATATGGCAATACCTACCAGCTTCATAATGTCTTTTGATAACAAGGCAACAATACTGCTGATGCTTGCGCCCAATACTTTTCTGATGCCGATCTCCCTGGTGCGTTGCTGTGCAGCCAGCGCCACCAGTGCAAATATGCCTGCGCAGGCAATGAGGATGCTCACCATGGTGAAAATGCTCACAAGGCTAAGTATGCCTTCCGTTCTTTTATATTGTTCGTTAAATACTTCATCCGCAAAGGCATAAGTAAATCCTCTGCGGGATGGGATACCTCCGAAGGCTTTCTTTAGCAAGGCAATTACGGTAGACGCCTGCTCGGGCTTAACGGCAATGTTCAGATAGCTGAAGCCATCTTTCATAGCCGTTTTACCTCCAAAAAAATGTATCAGGGGTTGTACGGTGCCTTCCAGTGAACGGTAATGATAATCGCCTGTAACACCGATCACACGGTATGCTTCCTTCCCTCCTTTAGGACGTAAGGACTTACCATTGATGCTTGTCCAGCCAAAGGCTTTCATAGCCGTTTCGTTGATCAGCACTGTCTTATCATCTGAAGCGATATCTGAGGAAAAATTTCTTCCCTGCAATAGCCTGATGCCAAAGGTGGGCACAAAACCGTCATCTACATAGGTCTGGCGCATGCTCGCCTCTTTATTTTCTTCATCCGCAGGCAGGAAGGTGTTGTAATTTTCCCAAAATAAGCCAGGTACACGCTGACAGGTTGATATGCTGTTCACCGCAGTGTGCTGCTTAAGTTCCTGGATAAGATGGTTAATACCGCTTCTTGCCTGCGCCGTATCTTTAAAATCAAGGTCCAGGTTAACAGTCAGTACCTGCTCCTTATTGAATCCTACATCTCCATGTTTCATAAATTGCAGCTGCTGCCGCATTACCAGGCTGCCGGTAATGAACAACACCGCTATAATAAATTGCGCCACTATCAGCGCCTGGCGGGAAAATGCCTTTTGAGGAGACCCTTTCAACTTGCCCTGGATCGTATTCACCAATTTGAGCGCGCTGATATACCAGGCCGGATATCCGCCTGCAATAACAGTAAGCGCCATTCCTGCCAATATCCACATGGTAATAAAAGGCAGGCTGAATAACATGGGTATGGTCAGCTGCAGACCGCTCACCTGGTCGTTCATTACAGGCAGCAATACACAGGCGGCTCCCCAGGCCAGTATCAATGCGATGCCTACGGTAAGGCCAACCTCTGTAAAGAACTGGAACAATATTGCGCTGCGTCCCGATCCCAGCGCTTTGCGCACGCCTACTTCCTGTACCCGTGTAAATGATACTGCCATATTGAGGTTAACCAGGTTGATAGTAACCAGCAGCAGGATCAGTACCGCAATACAAGCCAGTCCGTATACATAGAACCCAAAGTTCAGGTTACCGTACTTCTCAGCCATCTCTCCATAAGGCAACAGCTTCAGCACACGGCCTCTCTCACTCTCGGCAAAACGTGTGGCCACTACTTTTTTCAATTGTGTCTCCACCAATGCCTTATCCTTTTCAGACCGCAGCAACACGTATACATTGGTGAACGTATTATACCAGTCTGCCATAGCGGCAAAGTCGGGGTTGTCTGTAAGATGCTTGTTCCAGAGCAATACAGCAGGCCGGATAGATGCATTGGGCGGTATCGGCTTCATTACGCCGGATACGATAAACCTGCGCTTATCTGCAAATGAGATTTCTTTACCCAACGGATTTTCACGGCCAAACAGTTTATCCGCCACTTCTGCTGAAAGCACAATCGACGATTTATCCTTTAAAGCAGTTGCTATATTTCCATATTTTAAAGGGAACGTAAATACATTTAAAAAGCCGGTATCCACATACGTCACAGTTTCGCTGATCTCCTTATTCTTGTATGCTATCCATGGAGCATCCCAGTTTGAGATGCGTGTTCCGCTCTGCAGCTGCGGAAAGTCCTGCAACATGGCGTCAAGCAGGGGAAATACATTCTGTTCGGCGTCATTTGTTTGTACGAGGAATAGGCGGGAAAGATGATCATGGAATTTGTCGCGTGACAGCATCTGCTGCACACACAGATAGAGAAATGCCACGCAGGTAAGTCCAACGGTCAGGCCCAGAATGTTTACCGCCGCAAAGAGCTTGCGTCTTCCAAGGTTGCGCCAGGCTATTTTTATGTAATTCCAAAGCATGACTACATGACGTTTAGATCTTTTAAAAAAAATGTGGGGGCATGTGAATACATCCCCCGTTTCATTTGACTTGTTATTCTACTCGTAAACATGTACTTACGTAAATCTCTCATACCAGCTGGCTGGCAGGGAGCACTAATACGGTTTCAGGGGTTAAACATGGAATTGCTCCTTGATGTTCTCTGTAACTACCTTTCCATCAAACAGGTTGATAATGCGGTGGGCGAAGCCGGCATCATAGGGACTGTGTGTTACCATCACCAGCGTAGTACCCGCATCATTCAGTTCCTGCAACAACTTCATCACTTCTTCACCGTTGGTACTATCCAGGTTACCCGTGGGCTCATCCGCCAGTATCATCTTAGGCTTGGCCACCACTGCACGTGCTATGGCTACCCTTTGCTGCTGACCACCAGACAGCTGTTGCGGAAAGTGATTGCGGCGGTGCATGATGTTCATGCGCTCGAGCACTTCCTCTACTTTCTGCTTTCTTTCACTGGACGGCACCTTGAGATATAAAAGGGGAAGCTCTACATTCTCGAATACGGTCAATTCATCAATCAGGTTAAAGCTCTGGAATACGAAACCGATAGACCCTTTACGCAATTGCGCACGCTGACGTTCGCTCATACGCGCCACCTCCTTATCCCAGAAATAATATTCGCCGCCACTGGGGTTATCCAGCAGGCCCAGTATGTTCAGCAAAGTGGATTTGCCGCAACCGGAAGGCCCCATGATGGCTACAAATTCTCCATCCTGTATCTCGATATTAATACCGTTCAATGCGGTAGTTTCCACTTCCTCGGTTGTAAACAGTTTTTGAAGATTGACCGTCTTTATCATTTTGTCTGTTTTAATATTTGATCAAGTTATAACAATACAATGAATAGAAAGGCCGGCGCCTAGAACACCAGTACTTCCTTATCTCCGAAGTTCTCATAGGAAGAGGTGATCACCTGTTCGCCAGGGGTCAGGCCTTCCAGTACTTCAAAGAAAACAGGGTTCTTTTGTCCGAGGGTGATGTTGCGCTTTACTGCACGCTTGCCAGTTTTATCCAGTACATATACCCAGTTGCCGCCTGTATCGGAGAAGAAACCTCCCACCGGCAGCAGGATCGCTTCTGATGATTTACCCAGCTCCAGGCGGATAGGAGAGGATTGTCCACGACGGATACCCTCCGGCGTCTCTTTTACAAAGTTCATATCTACGTTGAAGCGGGCGTTAACCACTTCAGGGAATGCCTTGGTAACTGTCAGATCATATGTTTTGTTATTGAACTCAAAAGATGCTTTCAGTCCTGCAAATACCCTTGAAAGATAATGCTCATCTACTTCTGCGCGCATTTTGAAACCGTTCAGGTCATCTATCTGGCCTATATTCTGGCCGGTAGTGATGCTGGAACCTACTTCCACGTTTACAGAAGAAAGCTGTCCGGAAATGGGGGCGCGTACAATCAGGTTATTGAGGTTCTGCCTCATCATCTGCAGGTTACGCTGGGTACGTGCAATAGTGCCTTCCAGCTGTTGTATCTGTATCTTCGCATTCTCCTCCTGGTAACGCTGGCTTTCCACCTCTATCTCTCTTTGTTTTACCAGCCCCTCATATTCCATTTTGTTCTTGTTGAACTCCTGGCGCGCAACGATCTTTTCATCTACAAGCTGCTTGTTCCGGTCATACAGGTCCTTAGCCTGTTCTATCTTGTAGTTCAGGTCTGACAGCGTTTTCTCCAGTGTAAACCGGTTCTGTTTCAGGCTCAGACGGGTGTTCTGCAGCTCATTGATCAAACGGTACATTTCCGTTTCATGGTTCATGAACTCCATTTGCATGCGCTGGTTATCCAGACGAAGGATGGAATCTCCCTCTTTAACCATGCTGCCACCTTCAAGATATTTGTGGCTTACATATCCCCCCTCGATGGCATCGAGGCGGATGGTTTTTAAAGGTTGCACGACAGCGGTAACTACTATATATTGGTCGAAAGTTCCTTTAGTAACTGTACTGACAGTGATCTTGTCCTTTTCCACATTCAGCCTTGAACGGTGATCGGCAAATATGAGGTTATACAACAACAACAGCACTACCAGGCTACCGCCGCCGACGATCAGGATGCGTTTCCTGGACCAGAATTTCTTTTCTAATTTTCTATCCATAAAAGATGTAATAATATTTTGCTGGCCTGTAAGTTCAACCTGCATGCCAAAGCTATAAAACCTTTACCAGTAAGGGGTTCCGGAAAAAATGGCGGTTTAAAACGTCCCGTACCGGACAGGTAATGTCCATTTCCGGACACTTTTAAAAGCCGCTGCCAGCAGGCTTTAAAAAGGAAATCTTTGTTTAATATTGCCAGTGGCGGCAAAGGCCATCACCGAAGGAATAAAAGGATATCAGGAATACTGTTTGCTGAAAAAAAACCATTATGATTACAAACTTACCCGGAAAAATACTGATAGTGGATGATGACATGGATGTGTTGCGCGCAGCGCGCCTGTTGTTGAAACGTCATTTCGAACAGGTGGACTTTGAGCGTAACCCCCAGAAGATCCCTTACCTGGTATCAAATTTTGACTACGATGTCATATTGCTTGACATGAACTTTACCCGCGACCTGAGCAGCGGTAAGGAAGGGTTTGAATGGCTGGACCGCATCCTGGACATTAAGCCGGAATCTTCCGTGGTACTGTTCACCGCCTATGGCGATGTGGAAATGGCCGTACGGGCCATCAAAGCCGGGGCTACCGATTTTGTGCTCAAACCCTGGGAAAACGAAAAGCTGCTGGCCACCATGCAGGCGGCTTACAACAAGCGGCAGGCGCTCACGCAAAAAGAAAAACCGGCGCCGGCAGACAGCCAGCTGATTACCGGCAACAGTGCCGCCATGCAACAGGTAATGGATACTGTGAACCGCGTAGCTGCTACCGACGCCAACATCCTGATACTGGGTGAGAACGGCACCGGTAAAGATATGCTGGCCCGCCATATTCACCAGCTCTCCCAGCGGAACAAACAACCCCTGGTAAGCGTAGACCTGGGCGCTATCAGCGAAACCCTGTTTGAAAGCGAATTGTTCGGCCACGTAAAGGGCGCGTTTACCGATGCCCGGGAAGACCGTCATGGCCGGTTTGAAGAAGCCAGCGGAGGTTCTATTTTCCTCGACGAGATCGGGAATATCTCCCTCCCCTTTCAGGCAAAGTTGCTGACAGTGCTGCAAAACCGCTCCATTACCCGGGTAGGCTCCAACAAAGCCGTTCCGGTGGATGTGAGGCTGATATGCGCCACCAACCGGAATATTCAGCAAATGGCCGCTCAGCACCTCTTTCGCCAGGACTTATTATACCGTATCAATACCATTGAGGTACACCTGCCTCCGCTGCGGGAGCGGGCAGAAGATATTATTCCGCTGGCAGAGCACTTCCTGCAACTGTACCGTGATAAATACAAAAGACCCGTGAGCAGCCTGCACGAATCGCTTGTACAACAGCTGCAGCAGTATGACTGGCCGGGCAACATACGGGAATTGCAACATGCCATGGAAAGAGCGGTTATATTATCACAGGGTAAAGTGCTGATGCCAAAAGATGTATTCGTAAAAAGCCCTTCAAAAGAGCAAGACCTGGATACCGGCTACAACCTGGAGGAAATGGAACGAACCATCATCACACAGGCCATGAAGAAATGCAACGGCAACATCACAGAAGCTGCCAGAGAACTGGGGCTCAGCAGGGCTGCCCTGTACAGAAGGCTGGAGAAGTATAATCTATGAACCGTTTCAGTGTAAATATATTTCTGCGTATCCTGCTGCTGACTACTACCATCACAGCGGGCATATGGCTATGGTATATCGGCGGGATTATACCTGGCATGATCATTACCATCCTTACCGCGGTGCAGGTATACGGCCTGTACTATTACCTGAACCGCGTGAACCGCAAGCTGACCCTTTTCCTGGAATCCATCCGCTATGAGGATTTCTCTATCCGCTTCAATGCAGATAACAAATTGGGCAGAAGCTTCAGGGCACTGAATCAGCAATTCAATGAAGTATTGGACGCTTTCCGCCAGACACGCGCGGAAAAAGAAGCCAATCTCAAATACATAGACACCATTGTACAGCATATCAGTATCGGTATGCTGTCTTTTGATGCAGAAGGAAAGATCGAACTGATCAACCCTTCTGCCTTCCGGCTGCTTAATATCTACCGCCTCCGGAATATATCAGAGCTCAAAGCCACCCACCCAGACCTGCCGGAACTATTGCTGCAGCTGCGCTCAGGCCATAAGATACTGTACCGCACCCGCCAGGAACAGCAGCTGTCTATCCATGCTGCCACCATCCGCCTGCAGGGCCGGCTGGTAAAATTGATCAGTCTCCAGAACATCCATACCGAACTGCAGGAAAAAGAGCTGGAAGCCTGGCAGAACCTTACCAAGATCCTGCGGCATGAGATCATGAACTCCGTAACTCCTATCGTATCGCTGATCAGCACCATGCAGGAAATAGTAGAGCTGGATATTGCTCCGCACACGCAGCATACAGAAGCTATCGGCGATCTCCAGGAGGCGCTGCAGACCGTGGAAAGCCGCAGCAAAGGGATTATGAATTTCGTGAACGCCTATCGTGATTACACCACCCTGCCCAAGCCACAGTTCACCAACGTAAACCTGAAAGCGCTGATCACCTCTGTTAGCAACCTGCTGATGCCAGAGTTGAAACAGGCTGGTATTCACTACCAGTACAACCTGGAAACAGATAATGTAGATATCCATGCAGATATTGCACAACTGCAGATGGTCCTGATCAATCTTATCAAAAATGCCATGGATGCATTGGAACATACGGCCGATCCCCTTATCAACGTAAAGGCCTATATGAATACCCCGCAACAGGTTTGTATCGCCATCATCGATAATGGCCCGGGCATTGATGCCGATGCGCTGAATAAGATCTTCATCCCTTTCTATACCACCAAGAAAAAAGGAAGCGGCATTGGTCTCAGTCTTTCGCAGCAGATCATACAGTCGCATGGCGGACAGCTCAGGGTGAACAGCTCAGGTGGCGGAGGTACCACTTTCCATATAGTGCTTGGAGTGGTATAATCCTTATATTTAGATATGCGAAAACAGCCCTGGATTACCCTCTACTTTCTTGTACTGCTGGCGGATCTTATCGCCATAGCCGCGGATACGGAAACGCTCCGGTATATCACCAAACCTCTTTTGATGCCCCTGATGGGAGCCGGCCTCCTGGCTGCTATTCACCGCCTGCGGCCGGCTATATTCCGTAACCTGTTGCTGCTGGCGCTTTTCTTTTCCTGGGCAGGAGATATACTGCTGCTCCGGGACCAATACTTCCTGCCGGGCCTGGGCAGTTTTCTGCTGGCCCACCTGGCATACATTAGCTTTTTCCTGAAGGTACGGTATACCAACTATCCCCTTCCCTTGTGCAAATACCCGCTTATCTTCCTTACAGAGGCCATCGTACTGGCCTTCCTGTTCTTTATGTTCCCTTACCTGGGTAAGCTGGCCATTCCTGTTGTTATTTATGCCATCGCCATATCATTTACCCTGTTATGCGTTATGCATGCTTTCCGTTTTAAGGAACAAACCATGGGCTGGTACTGCATTGGCGGCGCTATCCTGTTCATCTGTTCTGATGCCATGATCGCCGTGGCGCATTTCTACCATCCTTTCCCCACAGTTGGCATCTGGGTTATGCTTACTTACGGGCTCGCTCAATGGGCACTGATAAACGGCAGCGCCAGGTATTTACTTTCACGCACCTAAAGTGTAACTTTGGAGTTAGTGTTAGAATTATGCAAACAGATTTCTTAGTGATCGGTTCGGGTATTGCAGGACTTACCTATGCCTTAAAAGTTGCGGAAGCTTGCCCTGACAAGCGTATTACGGTCATCACCAAAACGCGTGAGGATGAGACCAATACCAAATACGCGCAGGGTGGTGTGGCTGTAGTGAATGACCTGGAAAATGACAGCTTCGAAAAACACATAGAAGATACCCTCATAGCAGGGGACGGACTGTGTAACCAGCGTGTAGTTGAAATAGTGGTAAAGGAAGGCCCTGAAAGAGTGAACGAGATCATTGAGTGGGGCGCCAACTTTGACAAGAACCCGGATGGCGAATACTCCCTGGGAAGGGAAGGCGGCCACTCCGAATTCAGGGTGATACACCACAAGGACGTTACCGGTAAAGAAATTGAAAGAGCCCTGCTCTCTGCCATTCATAAAAAAAGCAATATTGAGCTTGTTACCCACTGTTTTGTGGTAGACCTTATTACCCAGCACCACCTGGGCTACCTGGTTACCAAAAGCACACCGGATATTGAATGTTATGGGGTGTACGTGTTGAACCTGCAGACCAATAAAATTGAGAAGATCTTAAGCCGCATCACTTTGCTGGCCAGCGGCGGTAACGGACAGGTATACCGCAGTACCACCAACCCCGCTATTGCCACCGGCGATGGCGTGGCCATGGTATACCGCGCCAAAGGCAGAATAGAGAATATGGAATTCATCCAGTTCCACCCTACTGCATTGTACCAGGCCGGCGTAAATAATTCCTTCCTCATCACAGAAGCGGTGCGCGGCGATGGCGGCATCCTGCGTAATATCCATGGCGAAGAGTTCATGCATAAATACGATCCACGCCTCTCGCTGGCCCCCCGTGATATTGTGGCCCGCGCCATAGACAGCGAGATGAAGATCACCGGTACCGAGTATGTATACCTGGATTGCCGGCACATGGATACCGAAAAGTTCATTCATCATTTCCCCAACATATACGAAAAATGCCAGAGCATCGGGATCGATATCAAGAAGGATATGATCCCCATAGCACCTTCTGCCCATTACAGCTGCGGCGGTATCAAAACCAATGAATGGGGCCGTACTTCCATCAATAACCTCTACGCCTGCGGCGAGTGCGCCAGTACGGGCCTGCACGGGGCCAACCGCCTTGCCTCCAATTCCCTGCTGGAAGCCATGGTATTCGCACACCGCTGTTACCAGGAAGCGGTACAAAGAATAGATAGCATTGCATTCAGGGAGAATGTGCCCGACTGGGACACCACCGGCACTACCGCCCCCCGCGAAATGATCCTCATTACCCAAAGCCTAAAAGAGCTGAAGCAGATCATGAGCGACTACGTAGGCATTGTACGTACCAATGAACGTTTACAGCGCGCTATGCGCCGCCTGGATATGCTGCACGAAGAAACAGAGGCGCTTTACCAGCGCACCGAAGTATCTCCCCAGGTCTGCGAGCTACGTAACCTTATCACGGTGGCCTACCTGATCGTGAAAGGCGCCGACTTCCGTAAAGAAAGCCGCGGCCTGCATTATAATACAGATTATCCTTATAAGAGCGAACTGGTGCAGAATATAGTCCTGTAGCCTTAACTTTGCGCCTTGCAAAGAGTGTGTTCTGATGTATTATGTTCTTCTCATATTCGCCTACGCGGCTTCCCTGCTCCCGTTATGGGTGCTATACCGTATAAGCGACATGTTATATCTGCTGGTGTACTACGTGGCCGGCTACCGTAAACAGGTGGTGATGGATAACCTGCGCCAGGCCTTTCCTGATAAAAGCCCGGCGGAGCTAAAACGCCTGGCCCGGAAATATTACCGCAACCTTACCGATATGATGGTGGAAACCATCAAGCTGCTGACCATGAGCAAAAAGCAGCTGCAGCGCCGTTTTACCTGCGATCTTACCGTATTGCACCAGTTATACGCACAGGGCAAAAGCTGCCAGCTGCACCTGGGCCATAATTTTAACTGGGAATGGGCCAATCTCTTTTGCATGCAGGGCGTACAATTTCCTTTCCTGGTGGTATATATGCCCATCACCAGCAAAACCACAGACCGGCTTTTCCGCCATTTCCGGGAAAAGGCAGGCAGTGTGCTGCTCCCCGCCAATGACATTGCCAACAGCATGGCCCCCTGGCTCAATAAACAATACCTGGTTGCCCTGGTGGCAGATCAGAACCCGGGCATTGCCCGCCGTTGCTACTGGTTCCCTTTCCTGAACAGGATGACGGCCTTTTATAAAGGCCCTGAAATGTCGGCACGCCGCTATGATATACCCGTGGTGTTTGTGGACATACGTAAAGAAAAACGGGGCTATTATAAAGCAGAACTGAAACTGATGTTCGAAGAGCCGGTAAAAGAACCGGAAGGCAGGATCACGGAAGCTTTTGTACAGTACCTGGAAAAGAATATACGGGAACAGCCGGAGGTATGGGTATGGAGCCACAAACGCTGGAAACACGAATACAAAGGATGAAATAACAGGCAGATATGCTGATGTGCCGGTAGATTTGCACATCAGCATATCTGCACATCAGCACATCAGCTAGCTGGTATCTTCAGCTTCTGGCCCGGACGAATCAGGTTCGGGTCTTTGATCTGGTCTTTATTTGCCTCATAGATTTGTTGCCAGGTAAGCCCCGGGTAGTTCTTCGCTATTTTGCTCAGGCTGTCGCCCGATTTTACTTCGTATATCTGTTCTCCTCCGCCTCCGCCAGCTACACTGATATCCAGCCTGGCATCGGCCGAACGGAATTCAGGATCCAGCTTTTCATAAGTATCCCACAATTTTTGTTTTACCTCCTCAGAAGGCGCGGCCCCGGTGATGTACAGCACATTATCCTGCTCGGTGATCTGCAGATTACTGAGACCAGCGGAATTGGCCTGGTCTATCAGTGCTTTATATTTATCCTGTAATGCGCTCATGGTAGTAGTTTTTGGAGGTTATTGCAATTTGAGGTTATTCTTCACCTTTTTAGGCTTTGTTTCCTGTGCAACCTGCATGATCTTGCGCAGATCCGCCTTCCTGGCTGTGCCATCCAGTGTTACTTCGCCGTTCGCTACGGTAACGGTTACGCCAGTATACCCAGCTGCAGCGAATGCAGAGTCCAGCGTTTTTTTCAGTATATCGTCCGGATTGATGGCGACAGGAGGTGGCGGCGGCGGGGGTACTTTTACATTGATGTTGTTAACGACAGACTTAACACCTTTTACATTTTTGGCGGCATCTTCCGCAGTTTGTTTGGCGGTTTCGTCTGTTACTTCACCGCTCAGTGTTACTACACCATCCTGAACAGTAGCAGATACTCCGGGCGTAGTAGTGAGTTTTTCGTTTACAGCCTGCTGCAATTTACTGTCATTGGGTTTGCATGCAAACAAACAGACGCCCGTAAACATAAGGCAGGCCAGTAATAAAGATCTGTAGTTCATGGTTAAATGAATTTCTTACAATAACAACCCGGCCCCGAGCTTTGTTTAAAAACGGAAAGCGGATGTGCAGGGGCACATCCGCTTTCCATAGCATGTTATATATTGTAATTAATTCAGTACGTTCTTTTCCTGCTCAATCTCAATATCCTTCTCTTCCTTAATCTTTGCGAAACCTCCTGCTACGTTGCGCAGGTTGTGAATGCCTTCTCTTTTAAGTATCGAGCAGGCAATAATGCTGCGGTAGCCGCCCTGGCAATGTACATACAAGTTATGAAGATCATCAAAATCTGCCATGTTGCCGGGATCCGTCATATCACTCAGGCTGAGATTGATAGCACCTTTAACGTGACCGTCCGCAAATTCAGCAGGTTTGCGCACATCCACCACCACCAGATTCTGATCGTGGGGTAGATCCATCGCCAGCTCATCTGCTTCTACGGTAATGATCAGATCTCTTTCTTCGCCGGCAGCTATCCAGGCTTCATAACCACCTTCCAGGTAGCCGGTCACATTATCAAAGCCTACACGGGCCAGGCGTACAATGGTTTCCTCTTCCTTACCGGGTGCTGTAACCAGAATAATTTCTTCGTTAAACGGTAAGAGACTACCGGCCCATTCTGCAAAACGGCCTTCCAGCCCGATATTTATGGACCCGGGCACAAAACCTTCTGCAAATTCATTGGCAATACGTGTGTCCAGTATCAGCACTTCTGCAGCCATCTTTTGTTTGAAGGTAGCAATACTCAGCGGCCGCAGGCTTTTTTCCATCACTGCCTGTAAAGCGTCATATCCTTCTTTGTTGATCTTGGCATTTACCGGGAAGTAGGAAGGCGGAGCCGTCAGATCAGTGGTCACCTGCTGTATGAAGGTATCTTTATCTTCTGCCAGCAGCGCGTAGTTCGTGCGCTTCTCATCTCCGATAGTGCTGTAGGTATCCGGTCCCAGATTCTTACCGCAGGCAGAGCCCGGGCCATGGGCGGGATATACCGTCACGTCGTCTGGCAGGGATTTTATTTTTGTGGTCAGTGAATCAAACAGCAAGCCGGCCAGTTCTTCTTTGGTAAGGTTACCGCTGAACAGATCTGGGCGACCTACATCGCCTACAAAGAGCGTATCTCCGGTAAATACGCTGTGCGGTTTTCCGTTCTCATCATACAGTAAATAACAGGATGATTCCAATGTATGCCCGGGAGTGTGTAACACTTCCAGCGTCAGCCCGCCAATCCTGAAACGCTCACCGTCTGCAGCCAGGTATACAGGAAATTCTGTTTCTGCGTTGGGGCCGTATACAATAGGAGCTTTGGTAGCGGCAGCCAGGTCCAGGTGGCCTGAAACAAAATCTGCGTGAAAGTGAGTTTCAAAAATATATTTAATGGTAACGTTGTGCTCTTTGGCCAGGTCAAGATAAACATCAATATCCCTCACCGGATCTATCACCGCTGCCTCTCCTCCGGATGCAATAAAGTATGCAGCCTCAGAAAGACAATTAGTATATAATTGCTTAATGAACATGGTTTTTGATTTTCGCAAATCTACGAAGGTTTGCCGGTTTAGTGAAAATGCATAGTCATTAGTTTATTTTAACATCTGGCTAATTGATGGATGAAAAAATAAACTAATAATCAGTCCGGCGCCAATAAAAAAAGTATCCCGCCTGTATGCGGGATACTTCAATATAATTACTGGTGGGGGCTACTTTTTTTTCAAATTAACCTACCAGCTCTTCCACAAACTTTGCCACTTCAGCGATACGCTGCTTGTTAATAGTATAGTGGATAAATTTACCATCTCTCTCTGTAATTACAATGCCTGCCCTGCGTAATATCGCCAGGTGCTGAGACGCTACGGACTGCTCCAGACGGAGCTTTACGTAGATCTCAGTTACAGTCATTTTCTTATGATCTTCCAGCAGCTTAATCATCTGTTGGCGCAGCTTATGGTTAATTGCACGCAATACCATAGCCGCCTTTTTAACGGCAATGTAATCCAATTTGATTTGGTCTTTTTCATTGTTACCTCTAGAAATAATAAGAGTATTAGAAGAGGTCGTTAATAATGTTTTTTCCATCGCATAATAGTTTTTTAAAAATGATGAAATGAAAGGGATCAACGGACAGTTTCAAACCCACACCTGTTAGAAAACAGTACCGGGTATCGATTTATACAAAATTATAATATTTGTCACAATAAAAAAAACTTCTATACCTTATTTTTTCATATATAACCGGCCCTATCTCCAAATAAGGCGCAATTTGACAATTCTATGACAATGTACAACGATAGTAGTAGGGAAATCAGGGGTAAATGTGGAAACTAAAGACCAAAATCAACTTTTTTTGTCATTTTTCCCTTGGGCAGGTGTGTAGTATGGTTTCAGGTAAAAGGGGCTGAAATATGCCAGGTCTTCAAATATATTTTCCCGGAAAGCCGCTTCAGTCAAGGGTATCATATGCTCTGCACTGATACGGTAGGGTACAAAAACAGCATTGGAATGAGGGCCCAGCAGCTGTTCCCACTTCGTACTGCCGTCCCCGAAAAAATACACCTTGTTCTTGTCAAGCCATTCATTAAATGCATCCGGCGTTAATATGAGCGCTTTAGGCTCTATCAGCGGAGTAAGCGCTGCATCGTATACGCCCGTATATACTTCCATACGACGTGCATCCAGCAAGGGGCAATACAAGGCATGTTGATCCTGCAATGCAGCACTGAGGCCTTGCGCCATCATCTGCAGTGTGGAGATACCGATCAGCGGTTTGTTCCAGGCATAGCACAGTCCTTTGGCAGTGGCAACCCCTACACGTAAGCCGGTGTAAGAACCGGGCCCGCCGCTTACAGCAATAGCATCCAGCTGTGCAGGCGTGATCTTTTGTGTATTAAAAATTTCCTGAATGAACAAGGTTAAAGTAGCAGCATGATCACGCTCCTTGTCATTTGTGAGCGTTTGTAATACAATGCCATCTTTTGCCAGTGCTACAGAACCTATGGCTGTAGCGGTATCTATATTTAAAATTAGTGCCAACCGTTCGCTGTTTTTTGCGTTTCTTCTTCCAGGAGCGCGCATACACGATAACGCTCATCTCCTGTTGCTTTATATACCGCAGTTAATACATCAAATACATGTTTAATACCTATCCTTTGTGCCCACTCAAAAGGCCCGTAGGGATAGTTGGTGCCCAGCCGCATGGCAGTATCAATGTCCTCTCTTGAAGCGGTACCTTCCGCCGCAGTGAAATATGCTTCATTGATGATCATGCACACCACCCGGGGTGTTACCATGCCTACTGCATCCTGCACCAGGGTATAAGACCAGCCCAACTGTTGCATCAGGCGCTCAATTCCCTCCTGCTGCTCTTCATCCAGTATAGCCATCTCCGTAACAGGCCGGTTAATAAAACCGGGCAGCCAGTTGCAGGCTACAATGTTGAAACCCTGACTAAAAGCATACTGGTGCATCAGCTCTGCCAGCGATGATTTTGTCATGCCTCCCCATACAGGTACAGCCGGCGTCTTGGCATACACAGCTGCATGAGCGGGCGCATCATCCAGTACCAGATCTATCACCAGGTCAAAATGGCCGGGCAAAGATACTTCATCCGGACTTTGTACCCAATGCACCCGGTGGCCTGCGAGCCCCTTTTGCTGCAGCTCTTTGTAACGGGCAGCATCTCCTACTACCAGGATGTTCATAGTCAAAATTTCTGCAAACCTACCTATTTTTGTGCCTATGGAAAAACAGATCATCAATACCAAACAGGCGCCCGCTCCCATCGGCCCCTATAACCAGGCTGTAAAAGCCGGTAATATGTTGTTTATATCCGGACAGATCGCCCTGCATCCTGATACTAATCAGCTGGTAAAAGAAGATATCGTTGCTGAAACACACCAGGTAATGCAGAACCTGAAACATATATTGTCCGAAGCGGGAATGGACTTCAATGATGTAGTGAAGACTACCATCTTCATCACAGATATGAATAATTTCTCTCAGATCAATGAGATCTACGGTAAGTATTTCAGCGGCCATTTCCCTGCCCGCGAAACCGTACAGGTGTCTGCACTGCCCAAGGCGGTGAATGTGGAGATCTCTGCCATCGCCTGCAAATAATTTTTAATGCCGGGCAAACAATTGTGCGGCCAGCCTCGCGTCGTGCCCATACACATCGTCGCGAAAATTCAGCTGTCCTTTGCTGTTCACAAATGCAGTGAAATAACCAATGAACACCGGCACCTGATCTTTCAGGGATACAAATTTTTCCTTATCGCCGTTCATGGCTTTTTCTATTTTCTCCGGTGTCCAGGCAGGATCGTTCCGCAATAACCATTCTGCCAGGCGCCTGGGCTCTGCCACCCTTATACATCCATGGCTGAAAGAGCGTTTTGTTTCTCCAAACAGTCCACGCGAAGGGGTATCATGCAGATAAATATTGTATTCATTGGGGAACAGGAACTTCACCTTACCCAGGGCATTGGAGCGCCCTGGTTTTTGCCGGATGATATATGGGAAACCGGAACCGGAATATTTGTTCCAGTTAATGCTACCCGCAGGGATCACCTTACCGCCGGAACCTACCACCTCCATATTCTGCCGCGACAGATAGCCACTGTTGCGCTTCACGGCCGGCAACACTTCATTGGCCAGTATACCAGGGGGCACATTCCAGTAGGGACTGAATACTACAAACTTCATGAGCTTTGTAAAAATGACCGTGCTGGCGCCAGGTTTACCAACCACCACATTGCAGCTCCATGTCAGCTTCCCGCCCTCATATACATGCAGCTTGAATTCAGGAATATTTACCAGCAAATAGTTATTACCTGGTTCTACGGGCACCCAGCGCATGCGTTCCATATTTAACAGTACCTGCTGCATACGTTTTTCCAATGGCACATTCAGCGCATTTATTACCGGCTGCTGTATGGTGCCATTCACGGTAAGGCCCATACGCTCCTGGAAGCTGCGTAAAGCAGTATCCAGCGCAGGCGTAAACAAGGAACTGGTGTCAGCAACCAGCAGATCGCCCCAGGCATGCAGCCTGTTCTTCACCACAGAGATCACAGCAGCAGTATCACCCTTCTTATAGATCTTTTTATCTGCACGGATAGTATCCCAGCGGCCCTTCTTTTCCATATCGGCCAGCTTTTTTAATGCGTCCCGCAGGGTGATATAATACCTGTTCACTGGCTCTTCAAAAGTATTGCCGGGACCTTGCACCAGTGAATCCAGCAGGCTCTCCATATCCAGCTTTTTGCGTGGAATGAACCATTCCAGGTCTTTGGCGGTGTCTGCCGTCATACCGCCCCATTCTTTACTGCCGTAGTCAAAGAACTGGCCGGTGAGCATCATTTCCATCCTGGAAATATCGGCGGCTGCGACCCTCCCGCTGTCCTGCGTTACTTTATCATACAATTGCTGCAGCGAAGCACGCACGGCATTGCTGTCCTGCTGCGTCATGTTCAGGAAGTTGCCTGCCTGCTCGGTGAGCCTGCCATCACCGGATACCCAGGCATAGTGATAGTTTCTCTGCCGGTAAAAATTCTTCATCAGATCGGCATAGCTACGGTACGCGGTATCCTGCTGTAGAAAACGGTCCAGCGCGGTGCTGTCCAGCACGCGGTCTATATACTCTTCTTTAGTGTAATGGGTGGTATCCCTCACCAGGGCGGTGCGAGCCTTTTGTCCCTGCTGGCAGGCCATGCCCGTTAACGACAACAATAACAGCAAAGCGCTTAGTTTTCGTAGCTGCATAAACGTAGTGGGATTTATTATGGTTACAACAATGACGGAGCCGGGCGACTTTTTGGTAAAATGGCCCCATCGAGCTATTTTTAAACAAATTTCACCTTAAATAAGTTTGCCCATGCCACCCAAAGCCCTACACGCCATTCCCGGCCGCCTTACTGTCCCTGGCCATACCGGGCGTTTCATACATGGAGAAAAAAGCACATTGGCCTTCTGGGAGATCACTGCCGGTTCGGTATCTCCCCTGCATCAGCATGTGCATGAACAGATCACTTACATTGCTGAGGGTACTTTTGAAATGCAGCTGGGAGAAGAGGTGTATACCCTGCATCAGCATGATACGCTGCTCATTCCCTCCAACACGCTGCATGGCGGAAAGGCCATTACGGACTGTCGTATCATAGATACTTTCTCCCCGGTACGGGAAGACTACAGATAAAAAGAAAGAGGGTTTGATAATTTAATTAAACTATCAAACCCTCAAACGCTTAAATAACTTTATAATTTAATTTCTTCGTCGCTTGCGTCAAAAAAGCGGTATTCTGTAAGATGGTAATTGGTGTCTGCTTTCACCCTGATCCATTTGCGGAACTGGAAATACCATTTCCACTGGCGGCTGGTCAGGAAACCTTTTGTAAGGTATGCGCTTAAAATGGGGTGAACCCTGATAGTAAGGCCTTTATGCTGATGGTTGATCAGGTAATGAAGGTTCTTTTCTATTTCATCTATGATCAGCACGGATGCGCCTATTTTACCGGTGCCTTTGCAGGAGGGGCAGTCTTCCGCTACCGAAATGGTCACTTCCGGTTTTACCCGCTGGCGGGTGATCTGCATCAGCCCGAATTTGGAGATAGGCAGAATGGTATGTTTAGCCCGGTCCTGCGCCATAAATTTCTCCATCGCTTCATACACCACCTTCTTGTTCTCCGGCAGCTTCATATCTATGAAGTCGATAATGATGATACCGCCCAGGTCGCGCAGGCGCAGCTGCCGTGCAATCTCCGCCGCTGCTTCCAGGTTGCTGGCTAGGGCGTTCTGCTCCTGGTTATTGCTGGAGCTCTTGTATCCGCTGTTCACATCTATCACATGCAGGGCTTCGGTAGCCTCAATAATGAGGTACACCCCACTGTCCAGGTTCACGGTTTTACCAAATGAGGCTTTCACCTGGCGGGTAATGCCGTAGTGATCAAAAATGGGAGCGCCGTTGTGGTAATAAGTAACAATATCCTGCTTTTCGGGCGCTATCTTTTGGATATAGGCCCGGGTGTCAGAGTAAATGTTCTTATCATTTATGACTATACGGTTAAAGCTCTCGTTCAGGAGGTCGCGGAGAATGCTGGTGGTTTTGGCCTGTTCGCTCAGTATCTTCTGCGGAGGCTGTGCGCTGCGGAGGTTGGTCTGGATATTTTTCCAGGTCTCTACCAGTGTGGTCAGGTCCTCGTGCAGTTCTGCCGTTTTCTTGCCCTCTGCTGCGGTACGTACAATAACGCCGAAGTTAGGCGTTTTGATGGCCTCTACTATCTTTTGCAGGCGTTTTCTTTCTTCGGAAGAATGTATCTTTTTAGATACGGCAACAATGTCGTTAAAGGGTGTTAACACTATAAACCTTCCGGGAAGAGAGATCTCGCAGCTCAGGCGGGGGCCTTTTGAAGAGATGGGCTCTTTTAATATTTGCACCAGGATATTGGGTTTGCCACCCAATACATCCGTGATCTTGCCGGTCTTTACAATCTCCGGTTCGTTCTTGAACTTTGTAAAGTCAAATCCTTCGGGGGATTTATCAGAAATAGCAAGCTGAGTGAATTTGAGGATGGACCGGATATAAGGGCTAAGGTCGGTGTAGTGTAAAAAAGCATCTTTTTCAAAGCCAACATCTACAAAAGCTGCATTGAGGCCCGGGATCAGCTTTTTAACTTTTCCCAGGTACAAGTCCCCTACTGCAAAATTGGGATTGCCGCTCTCATGATGCAACTCCACCAACTTCTTATCCTCCAGCAACGCTATCTCTACACCGGTCGGTGCCGCATTTATAATAAGTTCCTTATTCAAGCGTCCAAAATTTTTACCATTATAACTTCACCTTCATTCATGGCTCATGCGGGCCGTGTAGTTAAAACTACCCACATACCAAAAATCGCTAACTGTACAACACAATCAGCTAATTCGTCACATACGTGATGATGGATTGCTTAAGGGTTTAGTGATCTGCAGGCGATGTCCGGGAAATGCTGATGCGGGATCTGGTGGAAATTACCTGCATGACCTTGGCAATTTAACAAATTGAGAGCAATTCACAATAATAATGATTGCCATAATCATGCAGGCTATATGAAAATCTTATCTGACCACGCGTAGCAATATACCTGTTTAGTATAAATGGCGGGAAACAGGAGAAATACTTATTTCTTATTTTTCTTATGCCGGTTCTTTCTTAACCTTTTCTTACGCTTGTGAGTGGCAATTTTATGTCTTTTTCTTTTCTTACCGCAAGGCATACTTTAATAAGTTTTTAAATGTTTGAAAAAATAAAATATTATTGAATGCTTTTAATATAACCGTCTATTTCTGCCTTGAGTGCCGGATCCTTTAATAGTTCCTTACATTTCTGGAATAAATCCACTGCCTTCTTCACATCACCCTTGCTTCTGTAGGCTTCGGCCAGTACGAAATAGATTTTGGCTTCTTCCGGATGCTTGGGAAGCAAGGCTTCCAACCGCTCTATTGCTTTGTCATACTGCCCTGATGTAATGGCCAGGTTTGCTAGTGTAACCTGTGCTTCCACATTATCAGGATGTTCCGCAACAATTGCTCTTAACTTCTGAACCCCTGTCATGGGCTCGCCGGTGTTCATATACACCAGCGCCTGTTGTATCTTGAGCGAGTCATTGCCGGGATTGAGTGTGATTGCCTGATCCAGGAGCTCAATGGCCTGCTGAGCCTCCCACTTCATGATCCCGGGCTCCGGGGCATGCTGTAGGTGCTCCAAAAACAAATTGGCTGCAAAGGTGAGGCTTTTTTCGGAATTTTCCAACTTGGCTGCCTGGCCCAGATAATAGGCGGCAACCGGTAACTGGTTGAGGCTATCCCATGTAGCGTACAATGCCTTATAGGCAGCTATTTGCTGGTTCTTTACATCACCTCTTACCACTTTATTCTCCCACGAGTTGATCAGCAAAAGCTTTTCGGCAGGGATCTTTTTCTTGGCAGATGAGAGCAGGTCACTGAATGAAATAGGTTGTACGTCCTGTCCGCTGGACATAGAAGCGGCAGTTGGCATTGCTTTTTTATCCTTATCAGGCCGCGGTATGGTACGACCAAAGGCCAGCAATACGACCAGTAATGCTACAGCAGTACCTACCAGGAGAACTTGCGATTTTTGCATGCCTAAAATTATTAGGCAGCAAAATTAAGAACTTTTGAGCTTCTTTACTTCAGCAACAAATTCTTTAGAAGGCTTGAAAGCGGGAATGTAGTGCTCCGGGATCTCCACAGCTACATTCTTCTTAATGTTACGGCCAATCTTGGCGGCTCTTTTCTTTGTGATGAAACTACCAAAACCCCGGATATAAATGTGCTCGCCATTTGCCAGCGCTTCTTTGACCTCCTTAAACATGGCCTCGAGTGTTACTAACACATCTACTTTGGGGATGCCGGTTTTTTCAGCAATGTTGTTTATCAAGTCAGCTTTTCTCATAATTGAAGCGGAGGATTACTTATTTCTCAAAAATATTTAAAAAAATTATAATTACTGGTTTTAAGTAAGATAAATTTTATCTTTTTTCCTCATACCACCCTTGCCAATCTTTACAACATGCTTATATTGAATTAGTTTTGTTGTCTCAAATATCATGCAAAGTACCGGCCAGAAAAGGTTTCATACTCGTGCCCTAACACCTTTTATGAATGGTTGAGAGTGAAATGGAAAATTTCACAAAACCATTGAGTAACGAATATACAAAAAATAATATTCATATCAGATTATTTTTTTTGTCACCATCCTGTTATATTATTATCTCCCCCGGTTTTATCATCAGGCCCCCACCCCATATATTTGCAGCTCATGAAAACATTTTTTACAGCGCAGCTGCTGGAATGGAACCATCAACATAATAGCCGTACCATGCCCTGGAAAGGGATCAAAGACCCTTACCACATCTGGCTGTCGGAGATCATTCTCCAGCAAACCCGGGTAGAACAGGGCCTCCCTTATTACGAACGCTTCATTACTACCTATCCTACCATACAAGACCTGGCCGCCGCGCCCGACGAAGCAGTATTCCGCCTGTGGCAGGGACTGGGCTATTATGCCCGCTGTAAAAATATGCTGGCTGCCGCCCGGCAGGTGGTACAGACCTATGAGGGCCGCTTCCCGGATACTTACGAGCACATACAGTCCCTCAAAGGTATTGGCCCCTATACAGCCGCTGCCATCGCATCCTTTGCTTTTAACAGCCACCATGCTGTGCTGGATGGTAACGTGTTCCGTGTGCTCTCCCGCTATTTCGGTATCGATACGCCGGTAGACAGTACCGCAGGCAAAAAAGAATTTGCCGCACTGGCGCAGGAATTGCTGCCCGCCGGACAGTCTGCTGTTTATAATCAAAGCATTATGGATTTTGGAGCAGGTATGTGCAAACCGCAACAGCCGCTTTGCCATCAATGCCCCCTGGCTGGGAAATGTGTGGCGCACCGGCAGCAGATTGTTGCCCTGCTTCCCGTAAAGTCCAAAAAACTCGTCATCCGCAAAAGATATTTCTATTATATAGTATTGGATTACAAAGGCCAGGTGTTCATCCGTAAACGTACCGGCAACGATATATGGCAAAACCTGCACGAGTTCATTCTCCTGGAAACACCTGCCCCCATGACCGCACAGGAACTGCAGGCCTCCCCCGGTTTTGAAGCACTGCTGCAGAAAGTGTCTTACACCGTACAGGGCATATCCCCTGCTTTTAAACAACAGCTTACCCATCAAACCATACACAGCCAGTTCCTGCTGTTATCAGCTGCAAAGAAGCCTGCCATAGCAGATTATATGGCCGTACCCACTAAGCAGCTGGACAATTACGCCTTCCCGAAAACAATTACCGACTTCCTTGAAAATAAGTCCCTGGGGTTGTTTTAGCGCGATAAAAATTTCTGCGCCGATTGTAAAAAAATATTAACTTTAAAGAGGTTGTTTATTTATAAGAAGAACATTTCATCAATAGATTAAATCCTACAACTATGAGAGGTGTTAATAAAGTAATCCTGATTGGTAACTTAGGTAGGGATCCGGATGTACAATTTTTGGAAGGCAATATCGCAGTAGCTAAATTCTCATTGGCGACTACAGAAACATTCAAGGACAGGGCAGGCAAGCTCATTTCCCAAACAGAATGGCATACAGTAGTGCTGTGGCGGGGCCTGGCAGAACTGGCCCAAAAATACCTGCACAAAGGCAGCCTCGTATATATAGAAGGCCGCCTGCGTACCCGTAGCTGGGAAGACAAAGAAGGCAATAAGAAATTTGCCACGGAAGTGGTGGGAGACAATCTGGTAATGCTCGATAAGCGTATGGACCTGAACAATGCAGAACACGCTATCCATCACAGCAATACTGGTAGCTCCACCGGCGAAAATTTCCCCAACGAAATACCTCCTTCCATGAGCGAACCGGCAGACGACCTGCCTTTTTAAACCGATACAGGCGCAGCTCCGTTATCCATGAAAAATTATTAGTATTTTTACTGATAGTCCCAAATTGGGACATTCCCTTATATTTGCATAAGGGAAAGCGATTCGACGATCAAAAGCCAGAATTACTTTCCCCTTATTTTTGATTAAAAGTTAACAACTTGGATATCCATTCGGCAAGCATTTTATCCGGTAAACCATTCCTTCTTCAAGCCGCTGCGCCAATTGCCACGCCAAACGTGGTTATATACCTGCTGGTAATATTTATACTGTTATTATTGGCATTTATAGTATCAGGTGCAGAGGTAGCTTTCTTTACCCTTAATTATAAGGACCTGAACGTGCTCAAAACACGTCAGAACACCAGCGGCAAGCTCATTACCAAGCTGCTGGAAAAACCCAAATCATTACTTGCCTCCCTGCAGATAGCCGGGATTCTCCTGGGTGTGGCCTTTATCATGGTTACCAACTACCTCATCACACAGATGGAAGACCTGCAGACCCTGCCGGTACTTTCCCTCGTGGTAAGGATCGCCCTCATCAGCTTTATCCTGCTTTTTTTCGGACAAGTGCTGCCCAGGGTATGGGCCGCCCAGAATAATATACGCTTTGCTACCTACTTTGCCTGGTTCGTCAGCATTATACATGCTACCCTGGAGCCGGTAAGCGATTTCTTTGTAAATCTCAGCAACAGCATAGAAGACCGCCTCTTTCACCGCCAGAGCGGCCATGTGAACTACCAGGAAATTGATCAGGCCATCGAAATGAGCGTTGATCCTACCGCTTCCCAGGAAGAAAAGAACATCCTGAAAGGCATCCTGAAGTTCGGCAACATCACCGTAAAACAGATCATGCGCACCCGCCTCGATGTATCAGGTCTTGAATATGACAACACCTTTGAACAAGTGACAAAACAGGTGGCAGACCTCCACTACTCCCGCCTGCCCGTATACAAAGGCAACCTGGATAATATCGTAGGCGTGATCCATACCAAAGACCTGCTGCCCCACCTGGGCAAAGGCAACACCATTGACTGGCACGAAGTAATGCGTCAGCCCTTCTTCGTACACGGGCATAAGCTGATAGAAGACCTCCTCACCGAATTCCAGACCCGCCGTATGCACTTTGCCGTAGTGGTAGACGAATTTGGCGGCACGAGCGGTATCGTTACCCTGGAAGATATTATGGAAGAAGTGATAGGCGATATAAAGGATGAATTTGATGAAGAAGAGTTCAACTATAGCAAAGTAGACAACTTTACCTATGTCTTTGAAGGCAAAACCATGCTGAACGATGTTTGCCGCATCATGAATGTTCCGCCAGATACTTTCGAGCACGTAAAAGGCGAAAGTGACTCCATCGGCGGACTTATCCTGGAACTGGCCGGAAAATTTCCGGAAGAGAACAGCGTTATTAACTACGGGAACTTTGACTTCACCGTACTGGAAGTAAGCAAGATGCGCATTCAAAAGGTACAGGTCATTATCCGCCAGGATGAAGGCATCGCCGCCAATTAAACCTGCTATCTGATTTATCAAAAACCGTAAAATGAGGTACTTTCTTTTTCTCTGTATAATATTGGGCGCCACCGCCTGCGAACAGGCTTATACACCCAAGCCCAGGGGATATTTCAACATCAGCTTCCCTGCAAAAGAATACCGCGTTTTTGATAAGGCCGGATATCCCTACACTTTCGAATACCCGGTGTATGCCAACATTACCCAGGACAGCAGCTTCTTTGGCGAAACACCCGAAAACCCTTACTGGATCAATGTAGAATTCCCTTCCCTTAACGGAAAGATCTACATGAGCTACAAGGAAATAGGTAAGCATAGCAATACCCTGGAAAAGCTGGTGAACGATGCTTTTAAAATGACCTACAAACACACCTACAAGGCGGATTATATAGATGAAAAAGACATCCATACCCCCAACGGCGTAAGCGGCCTGTTCTACGAAGTAGGCGGCAACGCCGCCAGCGCCAAACAGTTCTTTGCCACAGACTCTTCCAGCCACTTTCTGCGGGGAGCCCTCTATTTCGATGCCACCCCCAATGCAGACTCCCTGGCGCCGGTACACAAATTTCTCCAGGAAGATATGCTGCACCTGGTAGAGACCTTAAAGTGGAAATGATATTTCGTACCTTTGCTCCCAGCTAGCTAACGAAATGATTATAATAGACGACAAATACATCAGTGACGAAGTAATTGAGGAGCAATTCGTCTGCAATCTGAGTGCCTGTAAAGGCGCCTGTTGCGTGGCCGGCGACTGCGGCGCCCCGCTTGAAAAACAGGAAGTAAAGACCCTGAAAAAGATCTTCCCTAAAATCAAATCTTACCTGCGCGAAGAAGGTATACAGGAGATTGCCGCCACCGGCACAAATACCATCGATGACGAATACGGCTATGTAACCCCTATCGTCAACAAAGGCATCTGTGCATACGCCGTCATAGACGAACGCGGTGTTGTAGGCTGCGGGATTGAAAAAGCTTACAATGATGGCGTGATCGATTTTAAAAAACCGATCTCCTGTCACCTCTACCCGATCCGCATCAAAAAGTATGAAAGCTTTGAAGCTGTCAACTATGACCGCTGGGATATATGCGCACCGGCCTGCCGCAATGGTAAAAAGCTGCAGGTGCCTGTATACCGCTTCTTAAAAGATGCGCTGATCCGCAAATACGGTGAGGAATTCTATTCCGTGCTGGATAAGATCGCAAAGAAAGCAAAGCCGTAAAAGCTGGCCGGGTTTTTGACACCTGTCCGCAGTTTTAGCCTATCCGTGAAAGTTGCCTATCTTTTATTTTGGATCTTGGAATTTTATTAAGATATGCACCAAACAGCATCCACCTTCCTGGAAAAGAGCGAGCAAAAAGCTTCCGATCTCGGTCACCGCCACACTATCAATTTCAACATTGGTAAATATAATACTGCAGTAAAGGCAGGTAAACAACAGTTCACAGACCTGCTGACGGCCCGCGAGCGTGCAAAGAACATTAAATGGAGAGCCCTGGAGCACCTGGATAAATACCTGGAAGAATTTGAAATGCACTTTACCCAACGCGGAGGGAAAGTAATATGGGCAGAGAACACCCAGCAGGTACAGGAAGAGATCCTCGCTATCTGTAAGGCCAAACAATGTAAGAGCATTGTTAAAAGCAAGTCCATGGCCACGGAAGAAGTACACCTGAACAGCTTCCTGGCACAGCAGGGCATAGAATGCGTGGAAACAGACCTGGGAGAATATATTCAACAGCTGGACGGAGAACCACCTTATCATATTGTTACGCCGGCCATGCATAAAAGCAAGGAAGACGTGGCGCAACTTTTCACGGAGAAATTAGGCACCCCTCCTAACCTCACACCAGAACAGCTGACGCAGGTGGCACGTGAAAACCTGCGCCAGAAATACCTGCAGGCCGAAATAGGCATCACCGGCGCCAACTTTATCATCGCCGATACCGGCGCTGTAGCCGTGAGCGAAAATGAAGGCAATGCCCGCCTGAGCACCGCTTTCCCAAAAACGCATATCGTGCTGGTAGGCATCGAGAAAGTACTGCCCTCCATCAACGACCTGGCGCTGTTCTGGCCCCTGCTGGCTACCTATGGTACCGGACAACAGGTAACCGTATACAATTCCATTTTCAGCGGTCCCCGCCAGGAAGGCGAAGTAGACGGGCCGGAGGAAATGTACGTGATCCTCATGGATAACGGCCGTACCAACATACTGGAAGATACCGAGGCGCGCGAGGCCCTTTACTGTATACGCTGCGGTTCCTGCCTGAACGCCTGCCCCGTGTACAAAAACATTGGCGGGCACACTTACGACACCACCTACAGCGGCCCCATAGGCTCTGTTATCACACCTTACCTCAGGGACATGAATTCGTACGGGCATCTGAGTTATGCCTCCTCTCTTTGCGGTAATTGCACCGAAGTTTGCCCTGTACGTATCAACCTGCACGAATTGCTGCTACATAACCGCCACAAAGCGGTGGAAGAGAATTATACCTCCGGGGGAGAAAAGATGGCCTGGTTCGCCTGGAAACAGGCTTCACTGAGCCGTAGAATGATGAATATGGTAGGCGGTAAAATGAAGAATATCTTCATGAAGCGGTTCTTTGCCAAAGCATGGGGAGATGATCGCGAGCTGCCGGTGTTTGCACCAAAGTCGTTCAACCAGTTGTGGAAAGAAAGAAAAAACAGCTAATACTTTTTTTATGACCCTGATCGCCATATTGTTACCCTGGCTTTCTTTTCTGTTAAGAGGAAGGATCCTTTCCGGCATTCTCTGCCTGATATTACAGATCACCCTGATCGGCTGGCTGCCTGCTGCCATATGGGCGGTGGTCTCTCTTAACAATGCCCGGGAAGACCGGAGAAACAAGGCTTTGATCAAAGCCATCCGGGAGAAATAATTATACCTATTGGATCTTAGCTGCCACCCGTTCAAACATGATGCGGTGCCCCAGCCCGTTCAGATGCACACCATCGCCACTATCGTACAGCGGTACGATATTACCATCCGGAGTGCTCAGTTCATCCCAGCAGTCAATGTAATTGTTCCGGTAGCTGCGCATAATAATATCCCGCATCTGCTGCAGCTTTTTGCGGTTGGCCGCAGTAGTATTGCGCGGCTGTGTGGTAGTAATATAAAAGCGGATGTTCTGCTGACGTATAAGATCCGTCACTACCTGCAGGTTCTTCCGGAAGTCTTCTACTGAAAACCCTTCCGTAATATCGTTGGAAGGCATGTTAATGATGATGAGATCCGGCTTCAGGGATAGCGCCATATCAATATTATGTTCCGGGTCAGGCTTAGGTTTATAGAAAGGCAGGTCCCCACCTTCCGGCAATATTTTGTAGCTGGTAAACCCTCCTACAGCAAGGTTGGTGACCGTCACCGCCGGATCATCCGATTGGAGGTACTTGCGGAGAAGGTTTACCCAGGTACTGTCAGGTGTTTTAGGGCCGGTGCCCGCGGCTGTTGAAGATCCCAATACTACTATATTTTTTGCTGGCTGCCGCTGCTGATATACTTTGCGGGCACGTTTGGCCCGCCCGGCCAGCCGCCCCATACCAACCACCACTACTTCACTTAACGCCGCTTTGGACGGCTCCATGGCTACGGTAACATTATTCTCCTGCTGCCTGAACGACAATTGCTGGCTGTTATAGCCAATAGAAGCCAATTTCAGCGATGGAGATTCAGTAGTGTCCATCGATATTGCAAAAGCCCCTTTACTGTCCGTTATAACCGCTTTATTACCTGCTATTACATTTACACCCGGCACGGGCTCACCGCTTTCCTTGTCTACCACTCTCCCGTTAAAAAAGCGCTCGGAAGGAGAAGATACGGCCACTCCTGCCGCCTTTCCCTGCAACGCCTGTTGTATGGTAGAGATTCCCCGTATCCTTATCGTTGCCTGCTGGTCCGGCGCCGCCGCGTTGGCTGCCACAGCCTTATCTTCTGCCAGCAAGCCAGCATTAACAGAGTCCTCCGCCCATCTTAAAGAGGCTATCTTTTCTGTTGCTGCTGCCAGTGCGGTATCACGCACTTTAGCTGGCTCCAGGGCTACTTCCGGTGCACGGTCCTTTTTAAGTTCGCCGGCTGGAAGAGGTGGCGGCGCAGTTACCCGTGAAGGAGCCTTTTTGCTGGCCAATGGTCCGGCAGGTGTGGCCGCATCAGGCCGAACAGGCGCCTGCCTGGTAGTGTCTGTTGCTTTGTAAGTACGTGGCGCAGGCTGCGTCTCTTCAGTTTTCGCGATATTTTTCTGAAGTTCGGCAGATTGCTGCCTGTTGATCCATAAAAAGCTCAGGCCAAGGATCACCAGGATGGCGGCAGCAGATGCCCAGCGGTAGTATCGCAGGCGCAGCTTTCCTTTCTCAGCCTGTGCTACCCTTTGCTCCAGCCTTTGCTGCAGCTCTCCCAGCTGGGCAGACTGATCCGGCTCATGGCCTGCATATCCTTCCAGGGCTTCTGCCAGGAAGGGATCGTCCAGGGCCTGCCGTTCCAGGGCGTGCATAGCTTTATCATCCAGCTCGCCGGCCAGGTATTGGCGTATAAGCTCTTGGCTTACCCCGGGTTTATTATTTGAATGCTTGTCAGGCATGTTTTTGATCCATACATATTTTCAGGTTACGCTTGCCGTTCTGTATATAGCTCTTCACTTTCTTCATATCGTATCCTGTCATTTCTGCTACCTCACGGTAACTTTTTTCCTGCAGGTAGAACAGCTGAACGCTTTTCTGCTGCTCAGCCGGCAGGGTTTCCAGGCACTGCTCCATGGCCTGCAGGCGCCCTTCCAGGCTGAACCCGTTTTCATGATGTAATATTTCCTCGCTTTCCATAATGGGCCTGTCCTCTATGGATACCACCCGTCCTTCCTTCGGTTTCATGGCGCGCAGCTTCATCAGGCAATGATTACGCGTCAGTACATGCAGCCAGCTTTTAAAGTTCTGTACCTCATGCTGCTGCAGCTTGGGGATCAGCTCTTCAAATATCTGCATTACGGCATCTTTACTGGCAGCTTCATCAAAATACCGCAGGCACACCCCATACACCAGGTTCATATAACGCTGATAGAGCGCTGCCAGGAACTCTAATTTGCCCGTGGCTTTATACTCCCGGATCAGGTCAGCGTCTGTTGCGTCTTGCATGGTATTGTGGTGCAGGAATGCCATATCTTCTATGGCAATAGTATAAAATTTTCTCTAACTCGTAAAGCGGGAAATGGGGGAAGGTGATATTATTTTAACAAATCGGGCCAAAGCATACTGAAAGCATAGAGAAAGCAAGGAGAAAGCATACAGAGAGCAAGGAGAAGACCGGTAATATACTACTATAATGAAGCTACCGTGCACCAAAACCGGTACACGGTAGCCAATAAATTTAGTGTTTGAAGTGGCGCATGCCCGTCATCACCATCACCATATCGTTCTGTTTGCAGAACTCAATGGAATCGTTGTCCCTTACAGAACCACCGGGCTGGATCACCGAAGTAATACCTGCCGTATGGGCAATGCGTACGCAGTCATCAAATGGGAAGAAAGCGTCTGAGGCCATAGCAGCTCCTTTCAGGTCAAAATTGAACTGGCGGGCCTTTTCAATGGCGTGGCGCAAGGCGTCTACACGGGAGGTCTGGCCGCATCCTTTGCCGATCAGCTGCCTGTTCTTCACCAGGGCAATAGCGTTTGATTTCAGGTGCTTGCACACCAGGTTGGCAAACTCCAGGTCATCTTTCTCCGGTTTGGAAGCAGGTCTGGCGCCTGCCTCGTTCCAGTCTTTATAGTTACTGGTATCATTGTCCTGCACCAGTACGCCGTTCAATACGTTCTTGAACATATAAGGCTGCCCTGCGGGCTTTAGCTGCTCCAGCAGTATACGGTTCTTTTTGGTAGTGAGGATGGCCAGTGCTTCGGCGTCAAAACCGGGAGCAATGAGTATTTCGAAGAAGATCTCACTGATGGATGCTGCGGTGGTTTTGTCTACTACCACGTTACAGGCCAGCACGCCGCCGAAGGCGCTTTCCTTATCGCCTGCCAGGGCTGCTTCCCAGGCTTCCTTAAGGGTAGGACGACTGGCAATGCCGCACACATTGGTGTGCTTGATAACGGCAAAAGTGGTTTCTTTAAACTCCTGTACCAGCTGAACGGCAGCATCCACGTCTACCAGGTTGTTATAGGAGAGCTCCTTGCCATGCAGCTTGTTGAACAGCTCCTGCAGGTTGCCATAGAACACCCCGCGCTGATGCGGGTTCTCTCCGTAACGCATTACCTGGCCTTCGGGCACGGATACCTGGAAGTGCTGGGCAGGCTCGTTGTTCAGGAAATATTGGGAAATGGCCACATCGTAATGGGCACATACTTCAAATGCCTTTGCGGCAAATTTGCGGCGCTCTTCAAGGGAAGTGTTGCCTTTGTTTTCTACCAGCACCTGCTCCAGGTCGGCATATTGATCTTTGCTGGCTACGATCACTACATCTTTGTAGTTCTTACCGGCCGCACGGATGAGCGATACGCCGCCGATATCTATCTTCTCGATGATCGTCTGCTCGTCTGTAGTGCTTTTTACGGTTTCCTCGAAGGGATACAGGTCTACTATCACCAGGTCTATTTCGGGAATTCCGTATTCCTGCAATTGCTCCAGGTCCTGCGGGTTGCCGCGACGCGCCAGTATACCGCCAAATACTTTGGGATGTAAGGTTTTTACCCTTCCGCCCAATATGGAAGGATAGGCAGTCAGGTCTTCAACCGCTATGCATTTTACACCCTGCTCCTCAATGAATTTCTGCGTACCACCGGTCGAATAAATAGTTACACCCTGTTCGCCCAGTTTTTTCACAATGTTCTCCAGGTTATCTTTATAGAAAACGGAGATCAATGCTGATTTAATTTGCTTTTGCATGAAAGGAAAACATTAGAAATTAATAAGATAGGCTCCCTGCTCCGGAACCGAAAAGCAGCGCAAAGTTAGGGCGCTGCAATCATTTTTCCACTGTTGTATCTGCCATAATGGGTTGGAAGCGTCAAAAATGATCATCTTAAAAACAAACATATCTTTTAATTGCATGATACTCAACTTTGGATGATGAGAGAGCAGCAGAAAGTCTGTATGGAATTTTTTTAAGGGAACGAATGGCCGCCAGGTGCTGTCTACTATTACGAGCTTTTTAGTGCCTGTGCATATAAATCCCCTTCCAATCCCTCCAAGGGTTTCGCACCCTTGGAGGGATTTATCATCTTTCAGGAGGTACTGCTGCCTCGAAGGTTGAAGATACCTTTCAGTCAGCGCTTTATTATGTAGCAAGGCTGTATCCCCTGCAAATTGCAATCGGCGTTCCCATATAATATCAACTGCCGTATAGCCAGGTACGTTATATACGATCATCATCCTTCTTTCCTGGGCCAATATAATATCTGCAGCATACACAACGCTCCAGCAAAGGCCAATTACCAATGCTACTATCATCCCTGCCTTCCATCTGCCCAGCCAAAAAGCCAGCAAAGCCGCCGTCATCATATAGGCGAAGGCGGTAGCATACAGCGGCATATAAATATGGTTGGTCACCGCATATGGCAGACTTTCAATAAATACTGCCAGTTGATTCATCCGGCCGATCAGGTACCGCAACGCCACACCGGTATAATAAGCAGCTATGGGAAAGGGCGATAATAACAGCAATAAAATAAGACCGTATAAAATAACCGTGGAAAGCGCCACTATCACCAGGTTGGCCGGCAGAAAAAGATTCGGGAACTGATGAAAATAATACAGGCATACCGGCAGCGTAAGCGCCTGTGCCGCCAGGCTTACCGCGGCAGCCTGCCATAGCTTATCCAGCCACCACCAGGGAATGTACCACAGCTCATACAAAGGCCGGTAGCATAGCAGGATGCCAAGCACCGCCAGGTATGATAACTGGAAACCTGCATCCAGCAACAGCCAGGGGTCATAACACAGCAAAAGAAAAGCAGATGCCGCCAAAGTATTGTAAATATTGGTATAACGGCGCAGCAACAACTCTCCCGCTGCAATAACAGTAAACATCACCGCTGCCCTCAGAATAGAAGCAGCAGCGCCGGCCAGCAAGGTAAAGCCCCATAGCAGCACACAGATAAGCAGCATTTTGATCAAACCCGAATAACGATGCACAGGCCACCATTGCAGTAACCACAACAGGCTGCTATAGATCAGCGCCAGGTGCATGCCCGATATGGCAATAATATGCACCACACCCGCATTGGTATAAGCCTGTACCATATCTTTATCAAGATCATAACGATAACCTATCAGCAAAGCAGCTGCCAGTGCGGCTTCCGGCCCCTTGCCCAGGTAGCGCTGCAAGGTGTGGATACACCAGTTCCTGGCAGGTAACAGGCAGCGGGTACTAATACCGCCGGCTTGCAGAGCTGATCTTTTCCAGTAGCCTGCCCTGATAAATGCCTGGTGAAAGATCTGTTTGGCAGCGCAATACTGCCGGTAGTCAAATGCGCCGGGATTACCACTGTTACTGACGAGCCGTAGCTCTCCGCAGATCAGTACCATATCCCCACATGTTAACTTCATCGCAGCGGTATCCCGCTGAAAGTACAAGAGCAGTTTACCATTTGCCCGCAGCGCTTTTCCGTTACGGATAAGGGCATATACCTCCGCCACCGTTTTCAGACTGCGCGCTTTTTCCTGTAATGGCTCCTGCAGGTTAACCAATAAGGAGTCCTTACTATATAATAGCTTTCCAAAATGATCAGGCTGGCGCCGTGCATCTTTCAGCCATACCAGCAAAGCTCCGCTGCAACAGATCAGCAGGTATAAACAAGCGCTGCGCAGGCTTCTCAATACAAACTGCCTGCCGATGGAAAACAGTTTGATCGCCATCATACCTGTAAGCGATAGCAATACTAAGCCTGCAGCAAATTGCCAATGAAAGGAAACCCATAGCTGAAGCCCGATACCGATGCTGAATGCAATGAATAAACGTAAAAAAGGAGTGGTGCTCAATGGATGATTTTTGGATTAACAATATTTTTTTGAAGGCGCGAATCTAAGTAAACAGTATCCCAAAATGTGTTTATCATGTGTTAACAGGAGGCGGAAAAAATTCCAGCGCACCCGTCCAAAAAAGATCAAAAAAGGACTTAACACGTTAAAATCCCGTTAACATATAAGAGAAATACTTATTTTATTTATATTGATTATCAATATTATTTGATTTAAAAAAAATTCAATCTGTTATTGATTAGTTAACATCTTTTTAAATTATAATATTTATAGTAAACTGCATTACCGGTCACGCTATTTTATTCGTAAATAGTCGTGTCTTTAATGGTTATTTTGAGGGAAAAGAAAGAGCCTGATTTTTATCAGGCTCTGATTTTTTTATACACTATATTACAGCCCTCAATCTTCAATAGCCTATGTATTTACGGTACTGTGCCCTGATAATGACAGGGCTCGTCGTTTCCCAAACTTCAGCTGCACAACAGGAAACCCTGTTATTAAGGTCGCCATCTGTGAGCCAGGATAAGATCGCTTTTGCCTATGCCGGTGATATCTGGGTAGCAGGTAAAGACGGTTCAAATCCACGCCGCATCACAGTTAATCCCGATGTAGAAGCAGAGCCTATGTTGTCTCCTGACGGTAAGTGGATTGCCTTTAGCGGCAACTACGATGGTAACAATGATGTATATGTTGTATCTGCGAACGGCGGCATTCCCCGTCGCATCACCTTCCATCCTTACGGTGATGTTGTAAGAGGATGGCATGGCAACGATAAGATCTTATTCTCATCCGCCCGTGAATCTTACTCTCCGCGCTACCACAAATTGTTTGAAGCAGACATCAATGGCGGATTGCCCCAGGCGCTGAAAATGCCGGAAGCCCACCAGGGCAATATCTCTCCGGATGGTAAATACACAGCTTATATCAAGAATCCCGATCCCACAGACAGAGCCGGTGTATACAGGCCCTTCAAACATTATCGTGGCGGCAATATGCCAAAGATCTGGATCTTCAATAATCAGACGCTGGAAACGGTAGAAGTACCCGCAGCAGGCTCCAACAACACACGCCCTGTTTGGATGGGCAACGCCGTTTACTTCCTGAGCGACCGTAACGGCACTACCAATGTTTTCCGCTACCAGCTTTCCGATAAACAGATTACACAGATCACCAGTCATAAAGACTTTGATGTAAAAACACTAACATCCGATGGCAACAGCCTTGCATACGAGCAGGCAGGCAAAATACATCTGTGGGAAGCCGGTCGCTCAAAAGACCTGGAGATAGCTCTCCAGGCCGATCTTCCTTATAAAAGGCCCCACCTGGCAGGTGACGTCAGCATACGTAATATGCAAATATCACCAACCGGTGTGCGCGCAGTGGTTGAGGCCAGGGGCGAGATACTCACTATCCCTGCTGAAAAAGGCGATATCCGCAATCTTACCAATACAACGGGCACGCATGAACGGGATCCCTCCTGGTCGCCCGATGGTAAATGGATCGCTTACTTCTCTGACGAAAGCGGTGAGTACTCCTTAAAGCTCCGCGATCAGAAAGCAGAAAAGCCGGCCATTACCATTTCCCTGGGTGAGCCCAACTTTTATTATGAGCCCATCTGGTCGCCCGATAGTAAGAAGATCATCTACCGTGATAAACACCTTCATTTATACTATATAGATATCGACGCTAAAAAGCCCGTGCTGATAGATGAAGACAATTACGATCGTCCTGATCAGTCTTTTGCCCCCGGCTGGAGCCAGGACTCCCGCTGGATCACCTATCACAAAAGGCTGCCTAACATCCTGCGCGCAGTATTCATCTATGATGTAGCTGCAGGCAAAGCCTACCAGATCACAGATGGCCGCAGCGAGGCCAGTCAGCCTACCTTTAGCCGCGACGGCAAATACCTTTTCTTTACTGCCAGTACCAACTACGCGCTCAATACCGGCTGGCTGGATATGACCAATTACGAACGTGATGTGCAAAGCAGCATCTACGCCGTTGTACTGGCCAATGAAGCGCCTTCTTTACTGGCGCCGGAAAGTGATGAAGAGACCATTAAAAGCAGCGAGGCTCCCGCCAAACCTGCTGCCACAGATACTTCCAAAGCAGCTAAAGAGAAATCAAAGAACATCCGTATTGATCTGCAGAATATAGATCAGCGTATCGTTGCCTTACCTCTCTCCGCCAAAGCATATTCGCGCCTCAACGCAAGCGTGGATGGCAAGCTGTTCTACCTGGAAGGCGGCAACCTTTACACTTATGATATTGCCAAACGTAAAAGCGATGTGGTCATCAATACCATCAACAACTACGTGATCAGCAGCGACGGTAAGAAACTGTTGTACGCCAGTGGCAGCAACCTGGGTATTACAGGCACCAGCGGTAAATCTACCAACAGCGATGGTAAGCTGAATATTTCCGGCATCCGTATCATGGTAGATCCGGTAGCTGAATGGAAACAGATGTTTGATGAGCTGTGGCGCATTGAAAGAGACTTCTTCTATGTGGCCAATATGCATGGAGCCGACTGGAAAGCGATCAAGAACAAATACGAAAAATTCCTGCCTTATGTAAGTCACCGTGAAGACCTCAACTATCTCTTCAATGAGATGATGAGCGAGCTGGTAATTGGCCACAACTACGTAGGGCTGGGCGATGCGCCTTCTCCCATAAATGTGAACGTGGGCCTGCTGGGGGCAGACTACAGCATTGAGAACGGGCATTACCGCTTCCGCAAAATATATTCCGGGCTTAACTGGAACCCACAATTCCAGGCCCCCCTTACCCAGCCCGGCATACAGGTGAAGGAAGGCGACTACCTGTTAGCTATAGACGGCAGGCCCCTGGAAGAAAAAGACAATATTCACAACTTGCTACAGAACACCGCCGGTAAACAGGTACGCATATTGGTAAACAGTCAGCCCAATACTACCGGCGCTAAAGAATTCACTGTAGTGCCAACCAGTTCTGAAGTGAACCTGCGTAACATGGACTGGGTAGAAGGCAACCGCCGTAAAGTAGATCAGCTCAGCAACGGACAGCTGGCCTATGTATATATGCCCAATACGGGCAACGACGGTTACACCTTCTTTAACCGCTATTATTTCTCGCAGCTGGATAAAAAAGGCGTAGTGCTGGACGAACGCTTTAATGGCGGCGGCTCTGCAGCCGACTATGTGATAGACCTCATGAACCGTGAGGTGCTCAACTACTGGGCCACCCGCGACGGCAGGCCGCAAACCACTCCCGGCAACGCCATCTTTGGTCCCAAGGTCATGGTCACCAACGGCTATGCAGGCTCCGGCGGCGATCTCATGCCTTTCCTCTTCCGTGAAAAGAAAATGGGCCAGCTGGTAGGCACTACCACCATGGGTATCCTGGTAGGCATCTACAGCTATCCCCCATTGATGGATGGCGGCTATGTTACCGCTCCCCGTCTCGGTATCTTCAGCAAAGACGGTAAATGGATCATCGAAAATGAAGGTGTGTCGCCGGATGTAGAAGTGGAAATGACTCCGGCCGAAGTGATTGCAGGTAAAGACCCGCAGCTGGAGAAAGCAGTAGAACTGCTGATGAAAGACGTGAAGAAAACGCCGGATGTAACAATACCTAAAGCGCCCCTAAGAGCGAAATAAATAGCGATCTGATTCTAAAAAAAAGTCCCGGTAATATTTACCGGGACTTTTTTGATTTTATTTACTCAGATACATGCTCTTTTCCTTATACAGCTGCCTGAAGTAAGGATCACGCAGGTCTTTGATGAACCGGATCGCTTCCCCGGTAGACTTCATTTCAGGGCCCAGCTCTTTGTTAACACCCGGGAACTTGTTGAAAGAGAATACCGGTTCCTTGATGGCAAAGCCGTCCAGTTTCTTCTCTATCGTGAAGTCGTTCAGTGTGTTGGCGCCCAGCATCACTTTGGTAGCAATGTTGAGGTAAGGCACCTGGTAAGCTTTCGCAATGAAAGGTGTGGTACGTGAAGCGCGCGGGTTGGCTTCGATCACATATACCTTTCCGTTCTTGATAGCGAACTGTATATTGATCAGACCGCGGATGTTCAGCGCGCGGGCTATCTTCTCTGCATAGTACTCCATGGTGGTTACTTCCATGGGGCTGAGGTTGAAGGCAGGTAACACGGCGTTACTGTCGCCGCTGTGAATGCCCGCCGGTTCTATATGCTCCATCACACCCATTACGTGGAAGTTTTCCCCGTCAAAGATGGCATCTATTTCAGCCTCCTGGCAGCGGTCCAGGAAGTGGTCGATCAGGATCTTGTTACCAGGCAGGTGTTTCAGCAGGCTGATCACCGCCTTTTCCAGCTCCTCCTCGTTGATCACGATACGCATACGTTGGCCGCCCAGTACATAGCTGGGGCGTACCAGCACAGGGTAGCCTACTTCCTTGGCTACGTCAATGGCTTCGTCGGTAGTATAAGCGGTGCCGTAGTTAGGATAAGGAATGTTCAGTTCTTTCAGCAGGTCGGAGAAGCGGCCGCGGTCTTCGGCGATGTCCATGTTGTCGAAGGAGGTGCCAATGATTCGGATGCCTTTTTCTTCCAGTCGTTTAGCCAGCTTCAGCGCGGTTTGTCCGCCCAGCTGTACGATCACGCCTTCGGGTTTCTCCAGCTCAATGATCTCCCACAGGTGCTCCCAGAATACCGGCTCGAAGTACAGTTTGTTCGCCATGTCAAAATCTGTTGACACGGTTTCGGGGTTACAGTTCACCATGATGGCGTCGTAACCGCATTCCTGTATGGCCTGCAAACCATGGGTGCAGCAGTAGTCAAACTCGATACCCTGACCGATACGGTTAGGACCGGATCCGAGTACGATCACTTTCTTCCGCTCGGAAGGAATGCTTTCGTTCTGCTGGTCAAAAGCGGAGTAGAAGTAAGGTGTTTTTGCTTCAAACTCTGCGGCGCAGGTATCTACCATTTTATAGGTACGCGTAATGCCCAGGGCTTTACGCTTCTCGTATACTTCTTCTTCTGTAAAGTCCCCAAAGAGGTGTGCCAGCTGCTTGTCTGAGAAGCCCATCTGTTTGGCATCGCGCAGCAGTTCCGTGGGAATGCTTTGCAGATCGTGCTCCAGCAATTGTTTTTCCAGGTTCACGATGTCGTTGATCTGGTGCAGGAACCAGCGGTCAATCAGGGTCAGTTGCTGGATGGTCTTTACAGATACACCTTCCATCAATGCATCCTTGATACGGAAGATACGGTCCCAGGTAGGCGTTTTCAGCCTTTCCAGCAGCTGATCGCTCTTCATGAGTGATTTGCCGTAGTAACCCAGGCCGATGGCTTCGTTCTCCAGGCTCTGGCAGGCTTTCTGGATGGCTTCCGGGAAAGTACGGCCGATGGCCATTACTTCACCTACGGATTTCATCTGCAGGCCCAGTGTTTCGTCGGCGCCCTTGAACTTGTCAAAATTCCAGCGCGGCACTTTCACGATCACATAGTCCAGTGCAGGCTCAAAGCAGGCAGAGGTATTGCCGGTGATCTGGTTGTTCAGCTCATCCAGCGTATAGCCGATGGCCAGTTTGGCGGCTATTTTAGCGATGGGATAACCCGTGGCTTTGGAGGCCAGCGCAGAAGAGCGGCTTACACGGGGATTTATTTCGATAGCGATGAGCTCTTCGTTCTCCGGGTTCAGTGCAAACTGCACGTTACAGCCTCCGGCAAAGTTGCCCAGGTCGCGCATCATCATCATGGCCTTGTTGCGCATGTCCTGGTAGGCGGTATCGCTCAGGGTCATGGCGGGCGCAACGGTGATGGAGTCGCCGGTGTGCACACCCATGGGATCCAGGTTCTCCACCGTACAGATGATCACTACGTTGTCATTCTTGTCGCGCAGCAGCTCCAGCTCAAATTCTTTCCAGCCCAGTACTGCTTTTTCTACCAGTACTTCGTGTATGGGAGACGCCTGCAGACCGCGGTTCAGCGCTTCATCCAGCTCGTCTTTGCTGTGTACAAAACCGCCGCCGGTACCCCCTAAGGTAAATGAAGGACGTATTACCAGCGGGAAGCCTATCTCCTGGGCAAATTCCTTTCCTTCGAGGTAAGAGTTTGCAGTTCTGGCGGGCGCTACAGGAACTTTCAGCGCTATCATCCACTGGCGGAACAGTTCACGGTCTTCTGCTTTGTTAATGGCCTTAATGTCTACCCCGATCAGGCGTACATTATACTTTTCCCAGATACCCAGCTCGTCGGCCTCTTTACAAAGGTTCAGCGCAGTTTGTCCGCCCATAGTAGGCAGTACAGCATCTATCTGGTTCTCTTCCAGTATCTGCTCTATACTTTCCACCGTAAGGGGCAACAGGTATACCCTGTCGGCCATCATGGGATCCGTCATGATAGTAGCCGGATTAGAGTTGATCAGTATCACCTTTATCCCTTCTTCCCGTAAAGAACGGGCTGCCTGGGAACCGGAATAGTCAAATTCGCAAGCCTGACCAATAATGATAGGACCAGAACCGATAATGAGAACAGATTTGATAGATGAGTCTTTTGGCATTTGTATATAATCTATTGAAAATGAAAAACCCTGTTGATTTTCATGCCAAGTGATGGACAAAAAAAATCGTGCAAAATTAAGCGTTTCAAAGTATAGTGGGGAAATAAAATTTTAAGGGTGGTCATAGAAAATTCCATTTCCTTAAGCACTTGATTTAAAACATACTATTATATGTCACAGTACTATTCACATTTTCACAACATAAAGCATTATTATAAATAGCCATGTAAAAGAATATCTTTGTCCGGCAAATTTTATTTTTAATAACCTACTAACTATGAAGAAACTCTTTCTGTTCGTGTTAACCGCCGGTATAGCCCTTTATGCCTGTAAGAAAGACAACGACACCGACAATGGGGACAACACTACCAAACAAATTGATCCGGCCAATGCGGGAGAACTGACTGCCGCTGTAAAGGTATTTCATGGCACCAATGTGCCTGGCGCTATGCCCCTGACCGCTGGAACCGGGGCGCCTGTACTGGCAGCATCGTCCAACAATCAGTCGGTAACGGCGATCAATGGCCGCTATGCCGTAATCACCCCCGAAGTGGAAACAGGCGACATTTCAGGTTATTACGCAAAAGTGACCGGCGCCGACTCCTATTTCAAGGTAGATTATTCCAAACCTGTCAATGGCCGCAAGAAGCCCGTTTCACATGCTGGCCTGTTCAAAATAACCGGAGGCAATGCGGATTCTGCTATTGTTATTGTTTTGCCGGGAAATCTGAAACCGGGAAATTTCTGCGTAGAGTATGCCGCTTATGACGCCCAGAACCGCGTCAGCAACCTGATCAAAGTTTGCGTAACCGTTATTGCTGCCGGAACAGATGAGAGCGGAAAAGCCATCCTGGGCAGCTGGAGACTGAACAGGGAAAAGCGGAATGGTGAATGGAGGGATCCCTACAAGGCCGATAGCTCATTCAACCAATATGCCTGCTCCGCAGATACGCTTGTACATTGCACGCCAAACTATACCAATTGCAAAAGCATTGCCTACATCATCAACCAAAAGGAAAAAGATGAGGTAACCTTCACCGATAATGGCAGGTATGAGACTTTCTATGCAGCAAAATCACTGCACCTTACACTGGATCACAGCCTCTGCGCCCATCCTACATATATTACCTATACTGATAGCGATACGGAACAGGGCGGATGGTCTTACAACGCTACTACCAAAAAGCTGACAATAATTTATGATTATGACGACGGAGAGCCCAATTATGACGTGCTGATCATCCCCGTAATAGAACTGAGCAGCACAAAGCTGGTATTTGAAAATGACCTGGACGAGCAGTCTGAATATGTAAGAAAATAAGCAGAAAATATTTTATAAAGAAAGTCCCGGTAACAACTTACCGGGACTTCTTATTTTTTATTATATGGCTGAACTACACGTTTCGTTTATGCCTTCACCCGGCTGCCCATGATGGCGATACAGGTACCCATTAATGCAATAATGGAGAAAGAAATACTTAAGCTGGATGCCTGCGCTACAAAGCCGATCAGCGGCGGACCTACCAGGAAGCCCAGGTAACCGATGGTGGATACCGCAGCCAGCGCCATACCGGGAGATAAGGTTTTAGATTTTCCGGCCGCGCTGTATACCAGCGGTACTACAGAAGATACCCCTGCTCCCACCAGGAGGAAGCCGAATATGGCCGTGGCAAAATAAGGCAGCAACACTGCTATCAGCAGGCCGCTGGCGGTTAAAACCCCGCTGAGCTGCAATACTTTTCTTGCGCCAAAACGGGTGGTAAGCCAGTCTGCTATAAAGCGGAAAGAAGCCATCGTACTCATAAAGGCAGCATAACCTATACCTGCCATGCCATCCGGCGCCTTGATCACTTTCTTGAAATACACCCCGCTCCAGTCAAACATGGTGCCTTCACAGATCATAGAACAGAAGGCAATAATACCCAGTACCATCAGGAACTTATCCGGCTTGATGAGGAGGGTTTGCGCCTCCTGTGAATTTACATCCTGGGCTACCGTATGTTTGGCGCTCACGGCTACGATCGTTACCGCCATCACGGTAATCAGCAGGAAATGCTGGTAAGGCACTATCTCCTGCCCTGCCATGAAAGCACCGATAGCTGCACCGGTAAAACCGGCCAGGCTCCACAGCCCATGGAAAGAAGCCATAATGGCCTTTCCATACATGGCCTCTACCGCCACTGCCTGTGTATTGACCGCTATGTTAGCCAGGTTGCCTGTAAAACCAAAGAGCACCAGCACCGCAAACAGCTGCCAGGGCGATTGTACCATACCTATAACAGGCAGCACAATGGCGTAAAACAGGCCGGCTGTCAGCACTACCTGCTTGCTGCCAAAGCGGCTTACCAGGAAACCAGCTACTGGCATAGAGATCATCGAGCCGATAGGCAGCGCCAGCAACACGCTGCCCAGGCCTCCTTCGCTCAGGTGCAATGCCTGCTGTATGGCCGGTATGCGGGAGGCCCAGCTGGCAAAACAGAGTCCTGTTAAGAAGAATAAGGAGCTTACCGCAATACGTGCCGCTCTTTTTGGAGACATAGCATTAATCGATAAAGATTGCAACATGTTATTATTTTATATCACTTTAATACCCAACTGCTGATAAGGTGCGATCAATTCCGGCTCTAAACGATCAGTAATAATAGTATCCAGTTCTGTCAGGTCACATACTTTAAATGCTTCTGCGGTGCCCATTTTATCACTGGTGGCCAGCGCTATTACGCGGCTGCCTGCCTGCACCATGGCGTATTTCAATTCAGACTCGCCCAGGTCAATGTTCGTTACCCCTGCATCAGGATGCAGGCTGCAGATGCCCAGGAAACAGATATCGGCCCTTACCCTTTCAAACATCCGGATGGTATCCAGCCCGGAAGTGATCTGCGAGCTCTTAAACACCCGGCCCCCGGTCAGGACCACTTCCACCGTGGGATGCTCTATCAGCTGCATAGCGATAGGCACACTGTTGGTGATCACCGTAAGCCGCAGATTGGGAGGGAACATTTTTACCAGTGTATACGTAGAGGTACCACCATCCATGATCACGGTCTGCCCGTCGTGCAGGAAAGACAATGCCTTGCCCGCAATGGTGCGTTTATCATCCTCATGTAAGCCTATACGATCTTTAAAAGAATAAGGATGAGGAGAATGCGGAATAGCACCACCCCTTACCTTGATCAGCAAACCGTTCTGCGCCAGTACTTCCAGGTCGCGGCGTACCGTATCCTCAGAAACCTGCAGATCATTGCTTAATTCCGTCTGTAATACCTTCTGATCTTCCTTCAGCTTCTTCAATATATAATCCAAACGCTCTTCTTTCAGCATTTTCTTGCTATTTTCTGCAATATTATGTAATTTTTTGCAATAACTTACTATGACGAACGAAATAAAATGCATAATTTTGCAGAAAACAGCAAGATATGGCAACAATAGCAATCGACATGGATGGCGTAATGGCAGATAGCACTCAGCAGTATATAGACTGGTATGCAGCACGTTATGGCGTTAAAGTAGAGAAAGCAACCCTATTGGGAAAGCCGGAAACCACGGGCTTCCCCCTGGAAGGAGTAGTACGCCAGTTCCTTTACACCCCTGGATTTTTCCGCACCAAACCGGTGATTGAGGGCGCGCAGGAAGTGATCAAAGCTCTGCAGGACAAGCACGAAGTGTATATCGTTTCCGCAGCAATGGAATTTCCGCAGTCACTTTCTGAAAAGCTGGCTTGGCTGGAGGAGTATTTCCCCTTCATCAGCTGGCATAACATCGTTTTCTGCGGCTATAAGAATATTGTGGATGCAGACTATATGATCGATGATCATATCAAGAACCTGAGCGCCTTCAAAGGGCAGCCCCTCCTGTTTACAGCTCCGCATAACGTGAACGTGGAAGGCTTCAAAAGGGTAAATACCTGGGAAGAAGTAGGCCAGCTGTTATTATAATAGCTAGTCCTGCTGGTCTTCTTCAAAAACAGGCGGTGTATACATCACCCCTGCGCGGTTATTGAACCAGGTGTAGGGATAATAATCCGGGTTACTCACAAACCCGGCCTTCACGGGCGCGGTGAGCATCCTTGCTTCAAAAGACTCGTATTCCTCCCTGGACCTGACAGGCAGGTACTCTATATTGCGCCACAGCACATCGTATCCGTTATTCTCGCGGTTCACAAAACATTCAAACCATTCCTTTCTTTCGTCCTGCTGATCGGCTTTAAGGCTTTCGCAGAGGTCAAACGCCGTATCCTTTACAAAATCCTGCATCCACAGCGTCAGCGGCGTTTTAAAAGGCTGGATCAGCAGCATTACCTGGTCTGGTAACAGTAAATGGCTCCTGATAATGATCTGCTGCTCTTCATGCCCGGCATTCAGGTGGCGGGCAATGATGGCAGAATAACGGGGACGGGTCAATAGATTTGGCCTTCCCATTACCGCCATGGATATAAACCAGGTTTCAGGAAATTGCGGGGTGCTTGACATAATTATAATTTTTGGATCAGGATGAGTGGCCAGATATTAAAAGTATCCTTGGGCTATACAAACCTAAACAAAAATTGTTACTTACAGCAATTAATGTACCGTATCAATCTTATTAGGATCAATATCTTTGTTGTTATCGCTATAAAAATTCAGGTCATTACATTTTTGTATACAGAATATAAATATTTCAGGGGTGGTTAACTTTCCGGAAGCGTGGTAAAGGTTTAGTGCTTATACTTTTTTGGAACGGCTTTGCTTGCGTAATTGTACAATATCCTTCTTGAAAGTATCCAATGTCTCCTTTAGCGCATTATGCTGCTTTAGCAGCTGGTTGTAATCTTCCAGCAAGCGGTAGTACTTTTCCCGCATCGCCAGCAGCTCATCAGAATCTGCAGCTCGTACATCCTCTACCGTATTGGGATGCAGAAAAGCGGCCTCTGTGACCTCCAGCGCCTTGGTTACTACTTCCATCTCCCCGGGTTCAAACAGTGCTTTCTCGAACAGGTTGTACATCGTTCTCCTGCTCATGTCTAAACGTCTGGCCAGTTTGCTCTTGTTCAGCCCTTTCTCCTCAATCAGCTCTGTAAAACGTTGTCCGTGGTGCGCTACAGTAGTTACCTGGCCCTTGCCGCCCTTTACCACTACCATATTGTTCCACTGATAAAACTCTTCCGCACTGATCCCTACAAGCGAGCAGAAACGCTCCAGGGTAGATCTTTTCATATCGCTTTTTCTGAGGTGATAGTGCGCTATCTGATTCGTGAAGCCTGCCATTCTTGCGAAGTCAACAATCTTTATTTTTCTCTGCTTGAGGATTTGCTTTAAGCGCTGGCCCATGTGGATTAACCCGTGCTGCATGGTAAACTAAATTTTTTACACTTATTGTTTATGTCAGTTTTTCATAGTATATCATTATTACAATATAAATAATTCCTATTTCAATCAGCGAATTAAAATTTCGCAACAATACGAAAAATATCACCAACACGAAAAAGCATTGTTGCTAAATCAAACTCCTGCCATATATCAGGCCCTTAACATGCTATGAAAATTATCCACAAAACAATCCACATTTCCCGAAGATAAGCCATGATAGCAGATTAGCAGCACATGGGCGCAATGATAAAATAATCAGATAAAAATATTATGGTTCAGATCATTATCAATATATTTGCTGATACTAAAGCAGGCAATTATCGTTTAACATGATGTATTATTAATTAAACCACCCAGTATTTTAATTGATATCAAATAGCCAAACCATGAAGAAGTTAGTACCTCAAACGCCGGTGCCTGTTAACATGCTGCAGGATATCCACTCCAGCCTGATCAATTTTCCTATCCGGTTCCGCGAGAAAGTATGCGAAGAATGCTCCTGGAGCGTTCCTACCTTTTACCGTAAAATGCGCGGCTTCGATAAACCAGCCGAAGCAAGCCGGAAAATGGTGCCCGCCCTCAGCAACGCAGAAAAAGAAAAGATCGTTGCCGTAATGGATGAAGTGTTCCGCGAATTTTGGGATCGCGGTGAAAAATACCGCAAAAAGCCCCAGCCCTGACCACCATCTTTAGGGCATCGTCAGCTGGCAATGCCCTCTTTTTTATCCCATGGTAATTACTATAACTAAATCTTTCGTTTTATTAAACTAAATACTTAGTTTTATCGGAAAGATACTTTACCATGTTCAAACCCATTCTCTTATTCCTGTTACTGACCAGCTGTTATTACACCTCCGCCTATACGCAGCAGAAGGATAATATAGACAAAGCCCTGGTAGTAAACTGGTTCCAGGACCAGCAATATGAACAGGCGGCCACTTACCTCCAAAGCCGGGTAAACCCCGCCAATACCAGTGACCTGGCCCTGCTGGGTTACGCGTACTATCAATGGGGCAAATGGCCGGAAACCGTTCATACTTACCAACAGATCCTGCAGCTGGATAGCCAGCATATATCCGCTCATCAATACCTGGCGGCTATTTACATCCAACAGGAAAACCCGGGCAGCGCCATTCCCCACTACCAAAAGCTGATCGGCCTCCGCCCACAACAGGCCTCGTACTACAGGCAGCTGAGTTTCGCCTACTTTGCCGCCCGCAAGCAAGACAGTGGCTTTGCCTGCCTTCAAAAGGCGTATGCCCTCAATCCCTCCGATGCCAAAGTAGTGGCCCGCCTGGCAGAAGAATGGATGGATCAGCAACGCTACGCCGCTGCCGATAGTGTATTGCAGCCTTACCTGGCAACTGATTCCCTCCAAACATCCGTTATCATACCCGCGATAAAAAACGCCTTTTACCGTAAAGACTATACCCAAGCCATTGCACTGGGCCAGCGCCTCATCCGCCTGAAGGTGATCTCTGCCACCGCTTATACTTATGTAGCCGCGGCCTGCTATTATAACAGGCAGTACCAGGAATGCATATACGTAAACGATTTCCTGACCATCCAGCGATTAAACAGCGAAGCCACTATGTATTATGCAGCCATGGCCTGTACGGCATTAAAAAACTATACCCGCAGCAATGAGCTCCTGCAGTTATGTATTGACCTGTCCAAATCAAAAAGCCTGGATGATTATTACACCGCCATGGGCGCCAACTATGAAAATGTGGGGTCTTATAAAAAAGCAACTGCGTGCCTGGATACGGCCTATTACCTCTTCCACAGCCCGCTTCGGCAGTATAGCATTGCCCGGATCTATGACCAGTATCTCCGGGATCCTGCCGCGGCCAAACGCTATTACCGGCGCTACCTCCTGCTGGCGGAGCGCAAAGAAGAAGATCCTGCAGTTTCCAAATATGTGCAGAGGCGGCTGGGAGAAATGGAGAAAAGAAAATAAATTTACTCTCCGTTGTAACCAAAAAACAAAAAGCAGCTATGGCCTACCCGTATCAGATCAAGAATTTTGATGACTATCAGCAAGCCTATCACCAAAGCGTGGTGGATCCCGAAGGTTTCTGGGCCAATGTGGCCGAGACCTTTATGTGGCGCCGCAAATGGGACAAAGTGCTGGAATGGAACTTTAAAGACCCTAACATTAAATGGTTCCAGGGCGGAAAACTGAATATTACGGAAAACTGCCTGGATCGTCATCTGGGCTCTTTAGGCAATACTCCTGCTATCATCTGGGAACCCAACGACCCCGAAGAACGTCACCGCATCCTTACGTACCGCGAGCTATATAACAAAGTATGCCAGTTTGCCAACGTATTGAAGAATAACGGCGTTAAAAAAGGAGACCGTGTCTGCATCTACATGGGCATGATCCCCGAACTGGCCATTGCCGTACTGGCCTGCGCCCGTATCGGCGCCATCCACTCTGTGGTATTCGGCGGCTTCAGCGCACAATCAATTGCAGACAGGATACAGGATGCACAATGCAGCCTGGTGATCACCTGCGACGGCGCTTTCCGCGGCAACAAAGACATTCCCCTCAAAGCTGTAATAGACGATGCCCTGATGGCCTGCCCCAGCGTAAAACGGGTGATCGTTTGCACCCGTACCCGCACGCCTGTGAGCATGCTGAAAGGCCGCGACGTATGGTGGGAAGATGAGATCAAGGCAGTAGAAACCCAGGGCAACCCGCCCTGCTCCGCAGAAGAAATGGATGCGGAAGACATGCTGTTCATCCTCTACACCTCCGGCAGTACCGGCAAGCCCAAAGGCGTGGTGCACACCGTTGGCGGCTACATGGTATATGCCAATTACACCTTTGTAAATACCTTCCAGTACCAGCCCGGCGAAGTATTCTTCTGTACCGCCGACATTGGCTGGATCACCGGTCATAGCTATATCCTGTACGGGCCCCTGAGCGCAGGCGCCACCACGCTGATGTTTGAAGGCATCCCAACCTGGCCTGATGCAGGCAGATTCTGGGATATTACCGATAAATTCAGGGTGAACATCCTCTACACCGCTCCTACCGCCATCCGCAGCCTGATGGGCTTTGGCCTGGGCCCCGTGAATCATAAAGACCTGAGCTCTCTCCGTAAACTGGGCAGCGTAGGCGAACCGATTAACGAAGAAGCATGGCACTGGTTCAAAACACAGATCGGTAAAGATAAATGCCCGATCGTAGATACCTGGTGGCAAACAGAAACAGGCGGTATCATGATCACGCCGATAGCCGGTATTACCAAAGAAAAGCCCGGATATGCCACGCTTCCCCTGCCGGGTATCCAACCCATACTGGTGGATGAGAACGGAAAAGAGATCAGCGGCAACGGCGTAAACGGTAACCTCTGTATCAAATTCCCCTGGCCCGGTATGCTGCGCACCACCTACGGCGATCATGAGCGCTGCCGCAAAACTTACTTCGCTACCTACGAGAGCCTGTACTTCACCGGCGACGGCTGCCTCCGCGATGAAGACGGCTTCTACCGCATCACCGGCCGTGTAGACGATGTACTGAATGTAAGCGGCCACCGTATCGGTACCGCTGAAGTGGAAAACGCCATCAACATGCACGCCGGCGTAGTAGAAAGCGCGGTGGTAGGTTACCCGCACGATATTAAGGGGCAGGGTATCTATGCCTACGTGATCACAGAAAAGCTTACCCACGATGCTGAGCTTACTAAGAAAGATATCATACAGACCGTATCCCGCATCATCGGGCCTATAGCCAAACCGGATAAGATACAGTTTGTAAGCGGCCTGCCGAAAACACGCTCCGGCAAGATCATGCGCCGTATCCTGCGCAAAATAGCAGAAGGCGAGCTGGACAACCTGGGCGATACTTCTACCCTCCTGGACCCGGCAGTGGTAGAAGAGATCAAACGCGGAAAGCTGTAAACAACGCATAAAACAAAAGCCGTACGGAAACCCACCGTACGGCTTTTTTTATGATATTTACCAACGCCTATGAACAGAAACACCTGGCATTTATTTTCCCGTCACTGGATGCGGCCGTTTGCAATCGTGCTAGCGGTACTGACAGTTGTGTACACCGTTTATTTCTTTTATGATCAGGATGTTGCTGCCAGGCACCTGTCTTTTGCCCTGCTGCTGAAATTACTGGCGCTGGTGCTATTGTATGCAGCCATTGTCTGCCTGAATGCCGCCGTTTTCTTCGCCGCCGGTATTGCAGGCCGCGGCCTGGCCAGGGCCTGGTACCAGCAGCCGGTAAGATTGTTTCCGGCCTTTTTACTCATCCTGTTGCCCCTGTCATTGGCAAGCTTTTTTCTCACCGCTTTTGTCAAACCGGCGCTATCATTCCAGCAGTCAAAGCTCTTACCAAAGGTTGTCACCACAGCTACCGATACCCTGGGGCTCTTTTCATTATACGAGGCAGCAAAACCCCTGCACAAAGAGCTGGCTGTGCCCAGGAAACAGCTGATTGATTCCATTGGTAAATACATGTCCTGGGATCAGGCTAATACCATCACCTGGCTGGATACTCTGTCCGCCCTTGGTATCAGTGACGAGGAAGTGGACTGGCATTACACCGCCGATCCCCGCTACGGGTTTTACCCGCCCGGCACCTTTGCGCTCCTCAATGAAGTGCACCGCATACAAGGTAAGATCGACCTTAATATACAACAGCGCTGGAGATGCTATCAACAGCCCATTTACCTGCTGCTGTTCTTTTCCCTGGGCCTTTTTTTAGGTACCTGTTTTCTCCGGTATCCTTTATGGGCGCTTTTGTTATTCACAATGGTGGTTTACTTTGTATACCTGATGATGATCAGCGAGGGAATTGAGAACGCAGCAAAAAAGGACAACTTCGCCACCTGGGTGGCTTACCTCCTCCCGGTATGCATTGTGCTGGCGGCCTGTGTGATCCTCTACGTCTTCATCCGTACCACTTTTAAACCCAGTTCTCCTATACGGCGGATACGGCTTCGTTAAGCTGCCGTCCTTACCTTTGTATTAGTTATGAGATACCTGAAACGCGCACTCCGCATCCTCCTTATACTGTTGATCATCTTCAACGTCATCCTGGCTTTTCATGCCTGGAAGTTTACCCATTTTTATGATGATGCTGGGCACCGCAACAAACGCCCCGAGCAGATGAGCACCTGGGAAAAAACGCAGACCATACTCTTTGGCGTTGACCTCTCAAAACCGGTGCTCAGCGCCTTTCCAGAGATTAGCTATGAAACGGTGTATCTCAAAACCGCCAATGGCTTAAGACTGGAAGGCTGGTGGATACCTTCCGGTCAGCCGCCCAAAGGTACCGTGGTACTGCTGCACGGCTATGGCAGCACCAAAGGATCTAAGTTGCCGGAGGCAATGTTTTTCCATCAGCAGGGATACAATACTTTCCTGATCGATTTCAGGGCGCATGGCAACAGCGATGGCCATACCTGCAGCGTGGGCTATAAGGAAGCGGAAGAGGTGAAGCTGGCATATGATTATGTGCGTAAACGGGCAAGGCAACCGGTAATACTATGGGGCATGAGCATGGGCGCGGTGGCTATTTTAAAAGCAGTGCCGCAATACCATCTGCAGCCGGATAAAGTGATCCTGGAAGCGCCTTTCGCCACCTTAACAGATGCCGTAAAAAGCCGCATGTGGGCGGTGCATATGCCCGGCACTCCCTTTGCCCAGATCATTACTTTCTGGGGTGGCATAGAACAGGGCTTCTGGGCATTGGGTTATAAACCCGCCAACTATGGACGAGACATTCATATGCCAGTGCTGCTCTGCTGGGGACGACAAGATATCCGCGTGATGGAACATGAGACCAACAGCATCTTCCGCCAGCTGGGCAGTACAAATAAAAAGCTCGTCGTGTTTGAGCACTCCGGGCATCAGTCTTTTTACAGGAATGAAACAGAGAAATGGACGGCAGCAGTGAATACCTTCCTCAATAAACAATGATCAGCGGCGAATGACCACGGGCGTTCCTACTTTAAGTAATTCATACAGCTCGTTCACATCAGCATTCTTCATGCTTACACAACCCAGTGTCCAGTTAATGCGGCTGTCTACATAAGCATCGCGTATACCGGAGCCATACTCTACGCCATGAATACCAATACCACCGCCAATATCTGCATTAGGACCAACCAGGCCCTGCTGCTGGCGTTGATGGAATTTAGCCCAGGAAGCTTCGTTGGGATAATCAAGTAACATAAACCTGCTCCAGCGCCCGTCGTAACGTTTGGCCTGGATGTGGAAAGTACCTTCGGGTGTCTGGCGGTCGCCCTGTATCACCTTATCAGCCATGTCGCGGCTTCCGAACACCACTTTATAGATCTTGCGCAGCTTAACATCTTCATAGAGATACAAACGGTAGTCGCTTTTGTCCACCAGCAGAAAAACTTTGTCGGCATCAATATCATCCGGCCTCAGTTTCACGGTGTACAATCCACTCTCATTATTAAACCCGCTTAAGGGTATCAACAATAACAGTAATAAGCTAAACCAACTACAACGCGGCATCTCACAAGGGTTTTTTAGTATAATGATAACGAAGGTTTTAACATTTTATTGCGAAACGCCGCAAAGTTAAAACAAAAGAAAAAAGGAGCAACCAACGGCCGCTCCCTTTTTCTTAAAAGTAAATCACAACTAATTTATATTTTATTAGTCTTAATATCCGAAGAGTTCATCGAGGCTTACCTTCTTCACATCACCGAATTTCTTAAGATCGTCCATGCTGATGTTCTTTTCAGAGCCCAGTATGCAATACGTATAAGGCTTATGCGCCAGGTTCTGATCATGGAACTGTTTCACGTTATCGAAGTTCAGCTTATTCACAGCAGCGTATACGTCTTTACGGTAATCTGTATTCAGGCCCAGCTTCTGCGCCTTCAGATAACTGAAAATGATACCATCCTGGGTGATACGTTGTGTTTCGATATCCTGCTTCATGCTTTCCTTTGCAGTTTCCAGCAGCTTGTCAGAACGCGGAATATCATTCAGCAGTTCATTCATGCCGTTGATAGCGTCGTTCATTTTGTCTGCCTGGCTGCCTACATATGCCACCACAGAGTAACGGTCTTCTTTCTTTTCAGGCGTTACATAGAATGCGTAGGTAGAGTAAGCAAGCGCTTTGGATTCGCGGATGGTCTGGAATACGATAGATCCCATGCCGCCGCCAAAGTAGTTGTTGAACAGGTCCACTACCGCAGTGTTGCCCGGGCTGAAATTACCATTGTTCCTTACCCAGTTCACCTCAGCCTGTACCATGTCATAGTCTGCAAATAATACCTGGTTATTGGCCTGTGTGCTCTTCTCAAATTTTATCGCGTCCGGTGTAGCCTTGAAAGAAGCCGGCAGTGTGTGCAGCTTTTTAACAGATGCCGTTGCAGCAGCGAGCGATTGCGGGCCGTAGTAAATAACAGTATGCTTGTAAGAAGGCAGTGTATGCAGCATGTCTGTCAGCTCTGCAGAAGTAAGGCCGTCCAGCTCTTCCTTGCTCAGCTGATTGTTATACGGATTCCTGGGGCCGTACATACCATACTGTACCAGGCCGCGCATAATGGCCACCTTGCTCAGCTTATTATCAGCACGGGCTTTCAGCAGACGTCCCTTGAGTGAAGCCAGGGCAGCTTCATTGGGCTGACAGTGTGTAAGCAGGTGCTCAAACAGTTCCACTGCTTTGTCAAAATTTTCCTGCAGGCCGGAGATCGTAATAGTAGTTACATCCGTACCTGAGGCCACGTTGAAGTTACAGGCAATATTATAGAACTGCTTGCTGATCTCTTCTGTGGTGTATTTGTCTGTGCCCAGGAATTGCAGGTACTGTGCAGCCAGCGGCAGCTTCTTATTGTTCCAGCTGCCCATATCAAAACGGTAATGCAGGCGGAACAGGTCGTTGTCCTTGTTCTGTACATACAGTACTTCTGCAGGACCTACCTTGCTTTTCTGAATATCTTTGTTATAGTCCAGCCATTGCGGTTGTACCGGTGTGGCGGGAATGGCGGCAATAGATTGCAGGAAGGGAGACTGTGCCTCGCGGTTCACCTCCACCGGGGTAATAGCGGGCTTCAGCACTTTCTGAATGTTCTTGTCTTCTCCTTTGCGTTTATATACCAGCACATAATTATTATTCAGGTATTTGTTGGCAAAATCAACGATCTGCTGTTTGGTCACCTTGCTCATGTCGTCTACCATTTTCACATCGCTCAGCCAGTTCTCTCCTCTGTGCTTGATAAAACCGTCCATGATAGTGTTAGCGCGGTTGCCGTTGCTTTCGAGGCCCTGTAATTCAGACAGCTTGGCGTTGTTAACAATGGCTTTTACCAGTGATTCGTCAAACTCCCCTTTCTTCAGGATCTCCAGCTGGCCCAGCAACAGGTCTTTTACTTCTTCCAGGGTTTGGCCCTGTTTGGCTTTACCGCTCAATGCAAAAACGGTATAGTCTTTCCATTGCAGCTGGCTAACACCAGCGTTCAGCACTTTCTGTTGTTTGTTGATGTTGAGGTCCAGCAGACCGGCTTTACCATTATTCAGGATCTGGCCCAGCACCTGGAGCAGTACGGAAGACTGCACATCCAGTGAGCCTGGCATACGGAACGCAATGTTCACGTTCTCTGCATCGGGGCCAAACACTTCTTTTACAACGGGCGCTGTGATGGGCGCTTCAGGAGCAGCTTTATATTCCTTTACGGGCTTAGGCTGCATATAAGCAAACTGCTGGTCTATCTTTTTGATCACATAATCCGGATCAAAATCACCAGCCATTACAATGGCCATATTGTTAGGCACGTAGTAAGCTTCATAGAAATCCCGGATCGCTTTCAGGTTCGGGTTTTTCAGATGCTCTACCGTACCGATGGTAGACTGCTGTCCATAGTTATGCGTGGGAAACAGTGCTGCCAGCATGGTCTCGTACATCTTACGGCCATCGTTATCCAGGCCGCGGTTCTTCTCTTCATACACCGCTTCCAGCTCTGTATGGAAGAGGCGGAAGATAGGCGCACGGAAGCGCTCTCCCTGTACGGCCAGGTATTTATCTACGGCATTGGAAGGAATATCTTCTTCGTAGATGGTTTCCTCTACCCAGGTATGCGCATTGGTACCCTGGGCGCCCATGGCCGTCATCATCTTATCATATTCATTGGCAATGGCGTATTTGGCTGCCAGTCCGGAAACACTGTCTATCTGGTGATAAACCGCTTTGCGGGCATCGTTGCCGGAAGTATGATTATAAGTATCATACAGGCCTTCAATCTCGTTCAGGTAAGTCTTTTCCTTGCTCCAGTCCAGCGAGCCGAATTTATCTGTGCCCTTGAACAGCAGATGCTCCAGGTAGTGGGCAAGGCCGGTGTGGTCTGCCGGATCATTATCGCTACCGGCGCGTACCCCGATTAATGTCTGGATACGGGGTTCTTTTTTGTTAACGCTTAACACAACGGTGAGGCCATTCTTCAGGGTATAGAAACGGGCTTGCATGGGGTCATCCGTTACATACTTGTATGTATAGCCTCCGGAATTGCCTTCCTTCCATTGATAATTAGCCTGTGCGTTGCTGGTTGAGTGCAGGGTACAGGACAAAAGAAGCAGGAAGATCGCTCTTTTTAGAATTGTCATACGGTGGTTTTTGAAAATTTAGTTAAGTAACCAAATATATGGAAAAGAGTATACGGGAGAACAGGGAAATTAGGGGGAAAGGTAAAAAATCGTGAAAAAAGAAGCTTGTCAGGGAACATTGGCTATTCCCTGGCATAGGTCTAACAAGCTATATTTATCTAGCTGTTATGTGGGCTACTGGTGTAACACTTGTTGTGGCCTGAAGCGCAGCAGCATAGAATCTGCTTTGTGGGAAAAATAACGCTTGTTGTGCAACAGGGTAACAAGGTAGGATGAAGGAGCGTTATCAATTACTTTCAAAGAAGCAGCTGAAACAAGCTCTCTTACGTATTGGTCCCTCATAGTTTGCTGCCCTTGCCTGGCAACAATTGACTGTTTGGCAACCGGTGACTGTTGTAGTGGGTGGGGTTGTACTCCTATTATTCTTGTGTCCCTTGAATGTGCCCATACAATAAATCCCGTACATGCCAGAAAGGTCATAAAAGTACGCATATCAAAGATTAGATCTGGTTACAAAGATATACTAAAACCCATTAAATCGTATACCGACGGAGAATGGATATTGTTCTAACCCGTAATCATGTAATGGCGTCAATGCAAAGTTGCCGTAAAGCTTTACTGGTCCGTAGGCCAGCTCGCTCGTTAAGCCGAAACGCCATTGCTTCAGGTTAAAATCATCCGTACGCTTGATCTTTCCTCTTTCTTCACTGATCTGTTTAGTACGGGATTTTACCAGGTAACCTCCCATCACACCCATACTTAGTTCAAAAGAGCGGCCGGGCCTTGCAGGATTCGAGTTAAAGTTCAGCATCAGCGGTACACTCAGGTATTCAGCAAACAATTTATTTTTCTTAAAGTTCACGGTATCCCGTATGATCTGGGTAGGGTAACCGGGTACATAGGTAATATTGCGCGCATAGCGGTAATTATTCATTTCTACCCCTAATGCATATATGACATTGAGCTTGTGCTTGTAAATATTAAGGCGTTGCTGGATGATCCAGATGTTAACATTGATAGACTTACCGGTGATCAGCTTGAACTCATCAGGCGTTAAGGGCTCACTACCGCCGCGTGGTGCAAAAGTGTTCAGGCCATAGGCAGAATAGTCGTATGCCTTTTCCGCCTGGTAGGCAGACAGTGCATTCTGGGCATAGGCGTAGCGTACATCCCTTGACAAAACAGTGGCGCCGGTATAATCGCTGCGGTCTATATAGTTATTGAAGCCTACGTCTATTACAAACCATTTGGTGTGGAGGTTCTTTTTGAGCTTGTTACGTGCGTATGCGGTATCGTTGTAGAATTTATAGGTATTCTTGCCTCTTGCATCCTTGCCTTTGATAATGATCAAGCCTTTGATCTGGATGGTATCCGCCGTTGGCGCCTGCGCGGTTGTTTGCGCCTGCACCTCCCTTACTGCCATCATTATCAATATCCAGAGTAAAATTTTATGCTTCATATTTCAACAAAGATTAAAGGAACCTTGCCTGTTATTCTGATTTCTGACGTTTTTTCTTTGAAAAGAATTTAGCCACGCTGGCTACACCGTTCAGCAGCCTGCTTTCGCTGGTGCTGGTAACGGACATGATCAGCTCACCCTGAACAGCAGGCGCTGCTGCCGGCTGCGCTTCGGGCGCCGGTGTGTGTTGTAGTTTTAAGGTAGAGGCCAGTACCGGATCCGGGTCGGTGTTGACAGTAGCAACTTCCTGTACCGGCGGCGTAGTTGCCTGTATGGTTTTTTCCAGGTGCTGTTGCACTACTTCTTCTGAAGTGGCCCTTGGCTGTGGCAGCTGGGCCAGTACAGCCGCGCTGTTGTTATTATTGTTCACGCCTGTATTGGCAGCTGGCCGGTTGGCGGCAGCCGCAGGCTGTATAGCCCTGTCTTTTACAGGTCTTGTATTTTTTACCGATTGTTCATTCGCCGGTTTGGCGGCCGGGGTATTTTGGGCCAGGGCGGGTGTCTGTTCCACCTGCTGATCACCCAGGTTAACCCGGATCGAAGGCTTTGCAGGCGTTGTTTTTTGCATTTGCTGCGTATTGCCCGGAACCCTTGTTTTACCAGCGGTGGACGCTATAGGTGTTGTATCAACAGCATCCCGCTGTAAAGGCAGCAGCCAAACCAGGCAGCCGGCTATTACGGCAGCAGCGGCGCCCCACCACCAGGCTGGTTGTATCCTGCGGGCGCGGTTCCTGTACAATGCCGCTTTGCCTGGCATCCGCAGCTGCGGATCTGCCTGTAAACGTGTACGTTCGAACAACTGCAGCGTTGCCTGTAGCTGGGGATGCTGCTGCAGGAACGCATGCAGTGTTTGCGCTTCAGTAGCACTCAGCTCGCCATCAATATAACTAAGCAGGTATGTTTCGTAATTTTCGGGGGTCAGCGTGTCCGCATGGCGGTACAGCATTCCCTTGTTGTCAAACCGCAGCCCTTCGCTGGCGGGCAGACGGGTGGCCTGCCAGGTGTCCAGCTCCTGCTGCAGGTGCGGGTGTTTTTTCAGGAAGGCGTCCAGCGCCTGCTGTTCGGCGGCATTCAGCTCCCCGTCTATATAACTCAGGAAAAACGTCTCATAGTTCTCTGTAGTGATCACGGTGCTGTGGTACAGTTCCTCCCTGTTGCCGAACTTAACAGACTTGTCGGGCTGCAGCACAGCGGCCTTCAGCACCTCCAGTTCTTTTACCTGTTCCGGGTGTTGTTGCAGGAAGGCCTCCACTGCGGCCTGTTCTTCATTGTTCAGCTCTCCGTCAATATAGCTGAGCAGGAACTCCTCATAATTCGATATGTTGATGTCTACAGACAACTTTATATAACGTTTTCCATTTTAACCAGATAGTTTTTTAGATGGATCCTTGCCCGGTGCAGGTAAACTTTTACCTGAGACGGGTTCAGACCCATTATATTGCTGATCTCCTCATAGCTGTACCCTTCATAATCTTTCAGCAATACCAGGGAGCGTTGCACTTCAGACAGGCGGTTCAGGGCCTGTTCCAGCACATTTTTGGCATTATGTATCCGCTGCTCCGATATTTTCTCTTCCTCTTTGAACTGATCCACCAGGGTGATACGCTTCACCTTCCTGACGTGATCTATCATATTGTGGTAAGCCACTGTAAAAAGGTATGACTTCGCCTTTTCAAAAGGGACGTCACTACAGTGCTTCCATAATATTTCAAATGCATTCTGTACCACATCTCTCGCGTCTTCAGTGTGTTCAAGGTTTTTAACAATGAAGCGAAAGAGGTTGTCCGCGTACAGGTCCACGCATTTATTGTACTCCTTTTCCGTCATCCGGTTGCTGCGGGATTTTAGTGCTAATGTCCGACAATTACTTGAATACCAAAAACCAGTTTACAGTTGACTGCCGCAGCTAATGCCCGGTACTACACACATCCTGACGTTTATCCCGGCGGCCATCCCTCCCTTTTCCCATGGTAAATGATAGTATTATGACGGAGAGCAGTCCCGAAATGTTACAACCCGGTCAAAAAATCCGGCTCAACCGGCCATTCGGCCCTGGAAATCAGGATATCATCCTACATTTAAGCCATAACTTTGTTATTCCTTAATTGTAAAGTCTATGAACCAGCAATTTATTACCCGCTTGCAACAGGAACTGGACGAGATCAGAACGGCCGGCCTGTATAAAAATGAACGGATCATTACCTCCGACCAGGGGGCCGAGATACAGGTTGGCGGCAAAACCGTGCTGAACTTCTGCGCCAATAACTACCTGGGCCTCAGCTCCCATCCGGCGGTAATAGCAGCTGCCAAAGAGGCCATCGATAGCCACGGCTACGGTATGAGCAGCGTACGCTTTATTTGCGGCACGCAGGACATTCACCGTGAGCTGGAGCAGAAAATAGCCCAGTTCCTGGGCACCGAGGATACCATCCTCTATGCTGCCGCCTTTGATGCCAACGGAGGGGTGTTCGAGCCCCTGTTCAACGAGCAGGACGCCATCATTTCAGACGCCCTGAATCACGCTTCCATTATAGACGGGGTACGCCTCTGTAAAGCACAGCGTTTCCGTTACGAACATAATAACATGGCCGACCTGGAAGCTAAGCTCCAGGAAGCAGCCGGGGCCCGCAGCCGGATCATCGTTACAGACGGTTCCTTCAGCATGGACGGCACCATTGCCCAGCTGGACAAGATCTGCGATCTGGCCGATAAATACAACGCCATCGTGATGAGCGACGAAAGCCATTCTTCCGGCTTCCTGGGTAAAACCGGCCGCGGCACCCACGAGTACCGTGGCGTAATGGGCCGTATAGACATTATTACCGGTACCCTGGGCAAAGCCCTTGGCGGTGCATCCGGCGGCTTTACCAGCGGCCGTAAGGAAGTGATCGATATGCTGCGTCAGCGCAGCCGCCCCTACCTGTTCTCTAACTCCGTGGCTCCCAGCATCGTAGGCGCTTCCATCGCCGTACTGAATATGCTGAGCGAAACCACCACCCTGCGCGACAAGCTGGAGTACAATACCAAGTACTTCCGTACCAAAATGACGGAGGCCGGCTTCGATATCAAGCCCGGCGACCACCCGATCGTACCCGTAATGCTGTACGATGCCGTACTGGCGCAGCAGTTTGCAGATAAACTGCTTCAGGAAGGGGTATACGTGATCGGTTTCTTCTTCCCGGTAGTGCCCAAAGGCCAGGCCCGTATCCGGGTACAGCTAAGCGCCGCCCACGAACAGGCGCACCTGGACAAGGCCATTACCGCCTTTACCAAGATAGGTACGGAACTGAATGTGATCAAAAAGACCCTGGCGTAGGCCATAAACATATTACCAACCAATTAAAACAGGAGCCGGTCAGGCAGCAACTTGCTGTTGACCGGCTTTCTCTTTGTCTTTATTTCCGCTTTTTTTCCAGGTGGAACCTGGCGCCTTTTCGGCCAGAATTGCATGACAATTGTAATGGAATTGTCAGATGTTCCATATATATCCCATATCTAAGCCATATCAAACCCAATATTTCTCCATTCCTTTTAAGGAATGGATCATCTATAAACTAACTTTTTATTGAATTTGTGAGTTAAGGGAATTCCCATAAATTATTCCGAAAGAACCAAAGCGCCTGGAAGCGGGTTCACTCCCAATCTTCTCATAAACCTATTTCCTGATTTACTACTTTTGCAGCCGATAAATGACTATACTGATGAAACGTTTCGGCTGGATCTTGCTGCTGGCAACCATATTGTTCAATGCCTGCGCTCCCAATAATGTAACAGAGGAAAAGGGCTGGGAAAAGTACTTTACGGAGTATAAGGTGGAAGGCTGCTTTATGCTGTATGACAACAGCAAGGGGGTATTTAAGGTATACAACCTGGACCGGGCCAAGGAACGTTTCCTGCCTGCGTCCACTTTTAAGATCTTTAACTCCCTGGTAGGCCTGGAAACAGGGGTCATCAGGGACACCGCCACAGTGATCAAATGGGACGGCATTACCCGTGAAGACAAGGAATGGAACCAGGACCTGAGCATGCAGCAGGCTTTCCGTTTATCTGCCGTGCCCTATTTCCAGGAGCTAGCCCGCCGCATCGGCAAGGATACCATGCAGAAATGGCTGGATTCCGTTAAATATGGTAATATGAAAATCAGCCGGGTAGATACTTTCTGGCTGGACAATTCTCTCCAGATATCCCCCGACGAACAGCTGGGCTTTGTTAAAAAGCTCTATTTTGACCAGCTGCCCTTCCGAAAAAGCACCATGCAATGGGTACGCGCCATCATGCTGATGGAAAAAACCGGGAAATACGACCTGAGCTATAAAACCGGCTGGGGCATTGCCGGGCCGAAAAAGATAGGCTGGGTAACCGGCTGGGTAGAAGAGAACGGCCATCCCACCTTTTTCGTGCTGAATATAGAGTCGGAAGACCCGAACCTGGAAAGTGCCAAAAGGGATGTTCGCCTGAACATCCTGAAAAGCATCCTGGAAGAGGAAGGTTATTTTAAGGGCCTGAAATAAGGCTGAAGCCGTCTGCCGGGGCTCAAATTGCTGTTAAAATTTCCTAAAACCCAGGATATCTGCTCTGTAAAACGTGGCAAAAAATTTATATTTGAGCCATATGTTACGTTTTCAGCATAGTGAATACTTATGGGCGCTTGTACTGCTGCTGGTATTGCAGCTGGCATTCATCAGCGTTTCCTGGTGGAAACGCCGCTCTATCCGCAAACTGGGCGACCCGGTCCTGGTAGAAAAGCTTTTCCTTGGCTATAGCCGCCGCTTATTTGTACTGAAGTTCTTCCTGCTGTTCTTTGCCTTCTTCCTTGGGGTGGTGGGCCTGGCTAACCTGCAGAAAGGCAGCCGTATGGATAAGATCACCCGCAAAGGGGTGGATGTGGTGATCGCACTGGACGTAAGTAAAAGTATGCTGGCCGGCGATGTGAAACCCGACCGCCTTACCCGTGCTAAACAGCTCATCACCAAGCTGATGGACAAACTGGATAACGACCGTGTAGGCCTGGTGGTATTTGCGGGTAACGCTTATCTGCAGATGCCGCTCACTATCGATTACTCTGCCGCCAGGATGTACCTCAGCACCGTAAGCCCGGACATGATCCCTACCCAGGGTACTGCCATTTCCCAGGCTATACAGGTAAGCCATGATGCATTTAACAAGAAGGAACGCAAACATAAGGCCCTCGTCCTGATCTCCGATGGGGAAGACCATGACGAAGGCTCCCTGCAGAAAGCACGTGCCGCCTTTGATGATGGTGTGGTGATCAGCACCATAGGCGTAGGCTCACCCAACGGCTCCCCGCTGCCCGACCCGGAAACCGGCGCTCCTAAAAAAGACAGGGAAGGTAATGTGATCATCTCCAAGCTGAATGAAGCAGAACTGAAAGCCGTAGCCGCCGCAGGCAAAGGCGTTTATACTCACCTGGATAATAACACCGAGGAGGTGGTAAATACCATCGTAAGCAAGATCGATGGGTTGGAGCAGAAAGAATTCGGAGAGAATATTTTTACAGACTATAATAGCTATTTTTATTACTTCCTGGCCGCCTGCCTGATCCTGATCGTGGCAGAGTTCTTTATCCCGGAAGTTAAACGCAGGAAGGAAGAAGATGTGGTAACCCTCGTTAAAGAATAAACATGCAGAGATCTAATATAACATACCGCATGCTGGCGCTCGGCGCATTACTGGCCATCACGGCCGGGGCATCTGCACAGAGCGGCAAAAAATACATCCGCAAGGGCAATGAGCTGTATCAGAAACAGCAATACACCGATGCGGAGGCCAATTATAAAAAGGCCCTGCAACAGAACCAGCAGTCTGATGTAGGCCATTATAACCTGGGTAATTCCCTGTACGGTCAGAAGAAGTTTGATGCTGCACGTACACAGTACGCCAACAGCGCCAAAATATCCAGCGATAAAACAACCAAAAGCGACGCTAATTACAACATTGGTAATACCTACATGGAGGGCAAGAAATGGGAAGAGAGCATCAAGTCCTATAAACAGGCCCTGAAAACGAATCCTGCCGACGAAGAAGCCCGCTACAACCTGGCCTATGCGCAGGCCATGCTGAAGAAACAGCAGCAGGGCGGCGGCGGAGACAACAAGGATAAGCAGGAGAAAAAGAAACAGGAGCAGAATAAAGACCAGAACAAAGACAAACAGAACAAACAGGATCAGCAACAGGATAAAGACAAAGAAGAGCAGGATCAGAACAAGCCGCAGTCCCAACCCAGCAAACTGGACAAAGAAGAAGCAGAACGCCTGTTACAGGCCCTGAACCAGGAAGAGAAAAAACTCCAGGATAAACTGAAAAAGGCCAAAGGTCAGCAAGTACCTGTAGAAAAAGATTGGTAGCCTATTTGTAATGGTTTATTCATAAACTGAATAAACCATGTTGAGCACTTATGAGATCATTCTACGCCTGTTTTTGTCTGCCATATTAGGTGGCCTCATAGGAATGGACCGGGAAAAGCTGGAATGGGCGGCTGGTTTACGCACCCATATGCTGGTATGCCTTGGCTCAGCGCTGGCTATGATCGTTTCCTCCTTCGGTTTTGATGATATACTTGGACATGATGGGGTCATCCTTGACCCTTCCCGTATAGCTTCCCTGGTGATCAGCGGTATTGGCTTTTTAGGGGCCGGCACCATCCTCTTTCGGAAGCGCAAGGCAATATATGGCCTTACTACGGCCGCCGGTCTCTGGACCGTTGCCGCTATCGGCCTTGCAGTAGGCGGAGGCATGTATGTAGCAGCTGTAGCCACCACCTTCATCACCCTGCTAGTACTCATTGGTGTTAAAAAGATTGAGACCCGGTTTTTCAGTAATGATACGAAAGACCTCAGTATCCGCATCCATTTTCAACATGCCGCACTATCGATGAAAACCGTCTCCCAACTACTGGAAGAACATGGGGTTCCCCTCGGAGAGATCACTTTAATACAACATGAAAAAGAGCGGACCGATGAACTGGAGATCGTGCTTAACAAATCAGCCGAACGGGAAAAGATCATGGCCGCTATAGACGAGCTGAAAGCGATGGAAGGCATACAGCAGGTGAACTTTGCGATTATGTAAGGGAAGGCGTTCTCCCGGTATGTTTCCTGAATTCTTTGATGAAATGGTTCTGATCATAATACCCATGCCCGAGGGCAATACGTGTAAGGCTCTCTTCTCTGTTACCTGTATTTAAATAAGCGTGCAGAAAACGGATAGTGCTGATATAGGTTTTGGGAGTGATGCCCAATTGTTTTTTGAAATTACGTTCCAGCCATTTGTAGTTCACGTTTAACTGCAGGCATAAGTCCCGAACATTCAATTGGCCTTTATGTTCGCGGATATGCGCTACGGCTTGCTGTATCAGGTAAGCGGCTTCTTTATAAGCTGGTAAGCGGGATAGTAAAAAGGTATCGAGTATGGCCGCTTGTTCTTCTGGTATTGCCATACTGCGTACTTGCTTTGCCAATTGTATACCAGCTTCTTCCCAGATGGCGGCAATGGATATCAGCGGTGTTGAAGTCACCGCAGTTAAAGGCTGTTGTAGTAAACGGTACAACCCGTTGCAGGTAAATTTCACTACCAGCAAGCGCATATCATTCTTCCATGGCCGGATGTAGGTATGTAAAAGGCCGTAGCAGCAAAAGAAAGCATCTTCTAAAGTAGCAGTATTTGCACCGGTAAACTCAATATTATAGGGCGGATTTAACAGGAAGATCAATACCGGGTGGCCATCCAGCGTAGCCCATAGCTTTTCATTAGTTTCTCCGCAGGTATAGCCATAATATCCTTCTACCACCTCCTGCAATGCTGCGGCAGGTGTGATAGCGTTTAAACGCTGGCGGATAATATCAGCTAATATCTCTACAGGCATACCCTGCAAAAGTATGTCTAAAATCTACTATTCACGTGGGTGTATTTGCGCTTGCTTTGCTGTATGATATTACCGATCCTTGCATATGGTGCCGGTGTGTTGCGTGCGCCCGGCCGTGAAGTTACTCCGGAAGAACCTGGTTTGCAAAAACTGATCACGGATATGTGGCAAACGTTGAATAATGCCGGAGGAGTGGGTTTGGCGGCACAACAGGTGAATAAGGCATTGTTGCTTTTCATAGTGGATAGTACGAATGCTGTTGATGATGGTGGTATTCGCCAGGTATTTATCAATGCACGGATATTGGAATATAGTGAGACCACTTGTTCTGATGCAGAAGGATGTTTGAGCATCCCGGGTATCTGGGAAGAGGTGATACGTGCAGAAAGGATTACAATACAATATCAGGATGAACATTTCATTATGCATACGCGTGTGTTCGAAGGTGTTACGGCGCGGATGATCCAACATGAGTATGATCATACGCAGGGGAAATTATATTTGGATTGTTTGAAGCCCCTGCGTAGAAAGTTATTGCAGGGCAAATTACAGGCGGTGATGAAAGGAAGGGTGGAAAGCGGGTATCCGATGAAGTTTTGAGCCCATCTCAAAAAAAGTGTAACTTATTTATGTTGACCTCAACAATGGAAGACAAACTAAAAAAACTGCTGGAACGTATCACGCTTAAGCCAGGCTTATTGGGTGGAAAACCGACCATACGCGGCATGCGGTTCCCTGTAGGCGATATCCTTGAAATGCTGGCCAATGGTATGACGGAGGATCAAATCCTGGAGCAACATCCTATTCTGGAAAGAGAGGATATCCATGCTGCATTGTTTTATGCTTCTCAAAGAATAAAAAATACAGCCGTTATCCATGCCGCCTGAACAAGAATGGGAAATCTGGCTGGATACACACATTTCCCCATTAACCTATATTAAAAAAGCCCCGGCTTGCGCCAGGGCCTTCCCTTTTTTGTAAAGCTGCCATCCTTAAATTCTTCTACTCAACTATTCTTTCACTGCCTGTAAGGGGGTGCCCTCTTTGATCTCGTCGCTGGCGTTTTTTACCAGTACGTCCTGGTCATTGAGCCCGCCGAATATCTCTACCATTCCGTTGTATTCATTGCCACGCGTTACAGGCACCCACCTGGATTGATTGTTAACTATCTTGATGACGAATACTTTTTCTGAGTTACTTACGATCACGCTTTTAGGCACTACATATACGTCTTTCTTCCCGGGCAGGGGCAATTGTGCTTCTGCATACATGCCTGGCAGCAGCTTCTTATCCTTGTTATTGATATCCATTTCCAGCATCTCCGTTCTCAGCCTGGTATCCAAACTACCAGCCACGCGTGCTACCCGGGCGCTGAAAGTATCGCCGGGCAATGATCTTACGGTAAAATGTACTTCCCCTGCCTGCTGCAGATCGTCTGTATAAGCTTCGGGTACGGCTACGGCCAAACGTAATTTGGCCTGTTCTTCCAGGCGGAACATCGGCAGTTCCGCACCGCGGGCGCCAGGGCCAACATAAGTACCGGGATGCACATTACGCTGACTGATCACGCCACTGAAAGGAGCGCGGATCACCAGGTAGTCCAGCATGCGTTGCACTTCCTGGTAGGCAGAACGGGCGGCCAGCAGCTCTGCGCTGTCGGCACTCATTTTAGAGAGGGCCATATCCAGGTCATTGGGCGATATAGTGCCGGGTACTTTGCTGGTACGCAGCAGTCTTTCATAATTAGCTTTGCTGGCCCTGAACACTGCTTCGCGGGTATGTAACCGTGACTGGGCGCCCAGCAGCTGACTGTTCATCTCCGGCGCTTCCAGCGTGGCCAGTATTTGTCCCTGGCTTACCTGGCTGCCCAGGTCTACCTGTACCTGCTTTACATAGCTGTTCACTTTAGCGTACAGATCTGCAAACTGGAAAGGCTTGATCTCTCCCGGCAGCTTCAGCGTATTCTCCAGCTGGCTTTTTTGCAGCACGAGCGTTTTTACCTGCACGGCGGTCTGCACCTCCTTCGTTTCATCTTCAGCGCGAGACCCGTTGCAGGATGCCGCCAGCATCAGCAGCGGCGCACTCATTAGCCATAGGTATTTATGAATAGTTTGTTTCATGCTGTTATTGATAATAAAATTGACTGTTCACATCTTCCGGATCCAGTGATACTGATTTGGTGCCGGATTTCTGTCGCGCCCAGGCAAAGATCAGCGGTAATATAAGCAGCGATGCAAATGTAGAAGCGATCAAACCGCCTATTACTGCACGGCCCAGCGGCGCTGTCTGATCACCGGCTTCACCCAGGCCGCTGGCCATGGGTACCATGCCCGCCACCATGGCGATGGTGGTCATGAGGATAGGCCGCAGACGGATGGACACGCTTTCCATCGCCGACTTCAGGGCATCACCATTCTCCAGCCGCAGCTTTTCTGCATTGGTTACCAGCAATACGGCATTGGCTACAGATACACCCACAGACATAATCATGCCCATATACGATTGCAGGTTGAGCGTAGACCCGGTCAGCAGCAGCATGATCAGCGATCCTGCCAGTACGGCGGGAATGGCGCTTACCACCACCAGCGCCACACCAAAGGATTGGAAGTTGGCGGCCAGTAACAGCAGTATCACAATAGCGGCCACCAGCAGACCTGTTTGCAGACTGTTCAACGTTTCATCCAGCAGTTGCGTAAGACCGCGCTTTTCTACTTTGATACCCCTGGGTGGTTTGCCTGCCCGTTTGATGGCGGCATCTACATCATTGCTGGCCTGGCCCAGATCCTGCTTGTGCACATTGGCGCCGATGGAGATGATGCGTACTGCCCCTACGCGATCATACTCTCCGGCAACGGTATCCGGCTCCAGTGTAGCTACATCACCCAGCAACGGACGCGTTCTGTCTTTAGAGATTGGAATAGCGGCCATATCGTTCATGCTGCTCATTTCATTTTCAGGTATGCTGATCTGCACAAAATAAGCAGTGGCATTCTTCTCATCCAGCCAAATGTTCTTTTCTGTGAAGCGGCTGGAGGAAGTAGCGGCCGTCAATGATTTTGAAATGTCTGTAATACTTACACCCAGCTGTCCTGCCCTCTCCCGGTCTATGTTGATACGGATAGCAGGATAGTTCAAAGGCTGCACAATCTGCACATCCCGCAGGTAGGGTACCTTCTTCATTTCTTCCAGTACCTTTTGTGCAAAGGGCTTGCTTTCATCCAGGTTCTTCCCCATGATCGCTACTTCTATAGGGGTAGCGGCGCCCTGGCTCATTACTTTATCTGTAAGGTCAATCGGTTCAAAGGTCATCTTCACATCGGGCATGCGCTGATGAATGCGTTTACGCAGCCGCTCCTTGAAATCATCCATGTTCACTTTGTAATCCTCTTCCAGGTTCACCTGCATCACGGCTTCATTGGGCGCTGCCATAAAGAGGTAGATGGGGCTGGTAGAATAGGAAGAAGGGTGTGTGCCGATGAAAGAAGAGGTAATATCAATGTTCTTCTCTCCGGCCACTTCCTTCAGTACAGCTACGGCATCCAGCAGCATGGTTTCGGTACGTTCAAGGCGGGTGCCTTCCCTGGCTTTCAAGCGCAGCTGGAACTGCCCGTTATTGAGTTTGGGAAGAATATCCCGGCCAATGATGCTGATGCATAATACGACGATGGCAGCCACTCCCACCAGGTAGATGATGGTGGCAGGCTTTCGCCATCGCATCAATTTTTCCAGGCGGCTCATGAAGCGCAGCTTGAATCTTTCAAAGCGGGAGATCTGTTTTACATGGGCCTGTTCATAATGCAGCTCTTCATCTATATACGCATCTGTTTTACTGCCGGTGGCAGCGGAAGCCTTTACGTGATGCTGAGCGAACTTTTCCGGTTTCAGTATCCAATTGGATAGTACGGGCACCAGTGTTTGCGACAGCAGATAAGAAGCGATCATGGAAAAGCCGATGGCCAGTGATAGCGGCAGGAACATGGCACGCGGCACTCCTTTCATGGTAAAAGAAGGCGCGAACACGGCGAGTATACAGAAAAGGATCAGCAGCTTGGGAAAGGCGATCTCCTTACAGGCATCCCATATGGCCTTTGCCTTGGGCTTGCCCATTTCCAGGTGCTGGTGGATGTTTTCAATGGTAACAGTAGATTCATCCACCAATATCCCGATGGCGAGCGCCAGGCCGCTCAGCGTCATAATATTGATGGTTTGGCCTGCCAGCTTGAGCCCCATCACCCCGATGATGATAGATACAGGGATTGTCAGGATTACGATCAGCGCACTGCGCCGGTCGCCCAGGAACAAGAGCACCATGAGCCCGGTGAGCACGGCGCCTATCACCCCTTCACTGATCAAACTTTTCACCGCATTCACGACATACACGCTCTGATCAAATTCGAAGATCACTTTTACGTCCTGCGGCAACAGCTCCTGTATATCCGGCAGGGCGGCTTTCAGGTTCTTTACTACGGTCCAGGTGGAGGCATCTGCGGTTTTGATCACCGGCAGGTATACGGAGCGTTTGCCATTGATAACGGCATAGCTGGTAGTAATATCGGCAGCATCCTCTACACGCGCTACATCACGCAGGTATACAGAAGGACCGTTGCCCATCAGCAGCGGAATATTTTCAAAGTCCTTGTAATTACGCACCACGGTATTGGCGGGCGTGAGATAGGTAACGTCGCCGATGCGCACGTTGCCAGAGGGCGAGATCTGGTTGTTATCTTTTACAGCGGCTACAATCTGATCTGGTGTAAGGTGATGGCTGCGCATCTGGGCAGGATCCACCCGTATCACGATGGCGCGGTTATTACCGCCAAAAGCCGCCGGTGAAGTAAGACCGGCTACGCGGGAGAACGAAGGGCGTACCACCGTCATGGCCAGATCCTGTAGTTCGTTATTGCTGCGGGTAGGACTGCTCAGCGCCAACTGCCCAATAGGCAGCGTGGAGGCATCGAAACGGATAATGAACGGTGGTTGAGTGCCATTCGGCATTTGTGAAAATGCACGATTAGCCATCGCCGTTACCTCCGACGCCGCCTGGGACATGTTGGTACCTTCATAGAAGGTGAGCTTAAGCATGGTTAACCCTTGTATATTCTTGGTTTCAATAGCCTTGATACCTGTTACGTACAGGAACAGGTTCTGGTAGTTGGTAGAGATAAACCCTTCCATCTGCTGAGGCGACATCCCGCCGTAGGGCTGCGACACGTAGATCGCAGGCAGGTTCAGATCAGGGAAGATGTCGATCTTGATATCCCGCATGGAGGTGATGCCGAAGAAAAGCAGGCCGATCACGATCACGAGAACGGAAATGGGTTTTTGTAAGGCTATCCTGATCAAATTCATAGCTGGTTCAAGAAAATGTTCAGATCTCCGGTTACCGCTGCTTTATATAAAAGCGCCTGCCATACGCCGTTGTAGGCCAGGTCACGGTCCGTTTCTGCACGATTGATATTGTATAGCGCCTGTGCCAGGTCTGCAATGTTAGACAAGCCGTTTTCATACAGGGTGCTTTTCTGCAGGAAAGCATCTCCGGCGGCTTTTACACCCAGGGGAGCTTCTACATACTTGCGCACTGCATTACTCAGCTGTTCATTGGCCAGTTGCAGCTGATGCTGCAGCCGGCTGTATACCTGGCTGTATTCATGTTTTAATCCGGCTGCGTTCTGGGTTTCCCTCGCCACCTGTGCGTGTGTGCGCAGCAGGTCTGTTACGGTCCAGGAAAGGTTGAGCCCCACCAGGTAATTGGTACGGGTAGGATGAACGCCATCCCACCAGCCCTGGCTGTAATGGTCTTTGTCTGCGGTAGCCGCCCCGTAATCATAGGCAAAACCCGAGCCCCTGGTTTGCAATACACCCATGAAGCTGAGCCTGGGCATTATGTTCCTGCTGATCAGGCGGCGGTTGCTTTCTGTTAACAGGATGCGGTGCTGGTATAAACGCAGTAAGGGCTGCTCCTTGATTACGGAATCTGTAGTGGCCAGGGGCTGCATCATCTCCGGCGGGATGCGGGCCACAAAAAAGGTATCCAGCGTAAAAGCCTGCGGCGGCACGTCCATCATTTCCGCCAGCTTGTTACTTTGGGCGGCCTCGTAGTTTTGTGCATCTATCAGCGAGAGCCTTGCTTTAGATACTTCTGCGTTGGCAATGCTGCTGTCTACCCCGGCATTCAGCCCGTTCAGCGCCCGGGCTACGATCATGCGCTGCAGCTCTTCTGTGCGGCGAAGATTGGCTTCCATGGAACCGCGCAGGCGTTGCGCCGCCAGGAGGTTCAGATAGGCCCCCGCTATGCGGGTTTGCTGTTCAAAGCGTTCCTGCTCCAGGTCGGCCGTGTTGGTGGCATGCTGTTCCTTCGCCAGGGCTACTTTAGCCTGCTGCCGGCCAAAGGTGACCAGGTCCCAGGAGATATTGGCCAGGTAAAGGCCCCCGAAAGCGGCATTCCAGTTCTGCGTGGGTAATGGCTGGCCGGAGGCGCCGCTGGTCCAGCCTTTATACCCCCAAAAGGGACCATTCTGCCCATTGATGGTGCCGTAGCTGTTCTGGGCATTCAGGTTAAGGTCTGGCAGGTATTCCCGTTTAACGGCGCTGATGTTTTCGGCTGCTGCACGAACGTAGCTCTCTTTGGCCTGGATAGACTGATAGCGCTGCAGGCCCGTTTGCAATGCCTGCGGCAGGGTCAATACGGAGGTTTGGGCCCGGGCCGCGGGGGCTGCCCCTCCGGCCGCTATCATCAATAAGCAAAAAAGTTTCCCGGTGTTCATACAGCGATATAGTCGTTAGTCGGTAGTTGTTTACTCGCATCATTGCGAAAAGGTGAAGCAAGGGTCTTCATCCTCGTCATTGCGAGGAGCAGTAAAGATTAGAGCGCGAGGGCGACGAAGCAATCTCTTAACATAATCTTCGCGGAGATTATATAGGAGATTGTGTCAGGAGATTGCTTCGGCCCGGCCGCCCACAGAGCCCTACGGGCCTCGCAATGACGGTAAATCAAATGTCCTTTCCTCATCACAGCCAACTGTCAACTTATTTTGTCAACGCAAAGTTAGCCGCGGCCCCCCTCCCTAGGTTGGACAAATCACCCATAGACTTGTACTATTTGAACATGGAAGAAAATACCGCTTAGCTGCTGATGGCTGTTCCGCGGAACTCCTGTGGCCCTGCGCCAGTGTGGTTCTTGAAAAAGCGGCTAAAATAGGCCGGGTCTTCAAAACCCAGCTCGTAACTGATCTCTTTAATGCTCTTTTTGCTGAAGGAGAGATTACGCTTGGCTTCCAGCACCAGGCGGTCATGCAGCAGGTCTGTAACGGTTTTACCCGTCTTCTCCCGGGTGATCTCGTTCAGGCGCTTGGGGGTAAGGGCAAAGGCGTTGGCATAAAACGTAACGTGATGCTGGGTCCGGAAATTCTTTTCCAGCAGCTGGCGCAGATGTACGATCCGGGCGTCTCCCTGCAGGGGAGCAATGGCCTGGGCGGCATTGCGCTTCTTTTCCCTTTCTGCCTGCAGTAAAAAGGCGCTCAGGTAATGTTTGATGATGCTTCGGCTGCCGGAACCGCTCTTTTCCCGGTACATCAGCTCTGCCAGCAGTTGCAGGGAGGCGGCGGTGCGCTGGCTGATACGGATGGGGGAATAACCATCGTAGCAGACAAAGAGATTGGTAAAGTCATAGATCGTCTCCCGCTCCCGGCGGTTGCTGAAGTAGAACTGTTCTGTAAAGGTGATGGCGTGGCCTTCTTTACCACAGTCCAGCAGCTGGTGCACCTGGCCTGGCTGTAGCAGGAACAGCATATTATCCTGCAGCTCATACGACACAAAATCTACAATATGCTGGCCGCAGGCCTGGGTAAACCAGATCACCTGGTAATGGTCATGGCGGTGAGGGAGTCTGGCCAGCTCATTTGTGAAGCTGCCCAGCTGAAAGATATTGAACTGCCCGGTAAAAGGCAGGTGCTGATAGGGTATGTCAATACCTTTGTGTAACATGCTCCGAATTTACGCTAATAAGGGCCCCGCTGGTAACCGTTCATAAAAAGTTGCCAACTCTTTTTATTTACCTTTGTGATACTATGCAGCTATACAGCCATTCACTTACAGCCTATAAGCGGTTACCCACACTGGAAGTAAAAGTGGGCGACCTGCTCATCGGGAATTTCAACCCTATCCGTATCCAGACCATGACCACTACCGATACCATGGATACCGCGGGCACTGTTGCCCAGGCTATCCGTTGTATCGAGGCCGGCGCCGAGCTGGTGCGTATCACCGCACCCAGCAGGAATGAGGCGGAAAACCTGCTCCCTATTAAAAATGAGCTCCGTAAAAGAGGATACCATACCCCCCTGGTGGCAGATATCCATTTTACGCCCAACGCGGCAGAAATTGCCGCCCGTATAGTGGAAAAGGTGCGTGTGAACCCGGGTAACTATGTAGATAAAAAGAAATTCGAGACCATCAATTATACCGACGCCGAATACCTGGCGGAAATAGACCGGATCCGCGAACGCTTCACCCCCCTGGTGAATATCTGTAAGGAATACGGTACCGCCATGCGCATCGGCACCAACCACGGCTCCCTGAGCGACCGGATCATGAGTCGCTACGGGGATACACCCATGGGGATGGTGGAAAGCGCTATGGAGTTCCTCCGCATTGCGGAAGACCTGAACTACCGCAATATTGTGCTGAGCATGAAATCCAGCAATCCGCAGGTAATGGTGCAGGCCTACCGCCTGCTGGTGCAAACCATGCAGCAGGAACTGGGGCACTGCTACCCGCTGCACCTGGGTGTAACAGAGGCCGGCGACGGAGAAGACGGCCGTATCAAATCTGCCATAGGCATCGGCACCCTCCTGGAAGACGGCGTAGGCGATACCATCCGCGTATCCCTCACGGAAGACCCGGAATTTGAACTGCCTGTGTGCCGCGACCTGGTAAAGCGCTATAATAACCGCGAAAGTCATGCTCCCATCACCCCGGTTAGCCAGCTGCCTTATTCTCCCTTTGATTATAAACGCCGGGAAAGCATCGCCGTAGATAATATCGGCGCCAAACAGGTGCCTGTAGTAGTGGCCGACTTCCGTGAAGCCTCCAGGTCCGGGCTCACGCCGAAGCAGCTGGAAGCCATCGGCTATAGCTATGATGAGCCATCCGACAAATGGAACATCGCGGACCAGGCAGCAGATTATATCCTCTCTGAGACCATCCTGCCCTTTGCATTACCCGGTACGCTGAAGGTGATCACCAATTACACTACCTGGAAACAGGCCGATGATAAAAGCAAGTACTTCCCTTATCTCCCGGTGGCAGATTACCTGCAGGAAGGAGAAAGATCCGCTACACTGAACCTGGTGGAAGTGCACAGCAAGCAGCTGCCTTCAGACGCGCTGCTGCAAAAGCTGCAAAAAGATCCTACTGCAGTACTCTGCATATCAGCGCCAGACAATCAGCATGCCATGCCTGAAGTGCGCCGTTTTATCATGACACTGATGGAGCAGCGTACAGGCACACCAATTATCCTGCTGTGCAGCAGTAAAACATCTGATATGGATGAAAGCCTGCTACATTATGCCATAGAGACCGGCGCCCTGCTGCTGGACGGAATGGGCGACGGCATTTGCCTTTCTACCGGCGCTGAACAGCCGTATACCGCCGAAAGAATGGCCCGTATCAACACCATCGCCTTCGGCATTCTGCAGGCTACCCGTACCCGTATCTCCAAAACAGAATATATCTCCTGCCCTTCCTGCGGCCGTACCCTGTTTGACCTGCAGGAAACCACTGCCAAGATCAGGGCCGTTACCAATCACCTTAAAGGGGTGAAGATCGCCATCATGGGTTGTATCGTGAACGGCCCCGGTGAAATGGCCGATGCCGATTTTGGATATGTAGGCAGCGGCGTAGGCAAGATCACCCTGTATAAAGGCAAGGAAGTGGTAAAACGCGGCCTTAACAGCGACGTAGCGGTAACAGAGCTCATTAACCTTATCAAGGATAACGGGATGTGGGTAGAGACCAATAACTGATAAAAAAGAAAGTGTCCGTCTTGGGGCGGGACGGACACGTTAGCAACAATAGGTATTTTTTGAGGTTAACAGGATGTTTGAGAAATGTTTTCACTACACTGCATCAATAGTGGTGGTGAAATACCGGGGCTAACTCATTTATTGGACAATACAAAGGTACATCGCGCGGGACCTGCCTTACAAGCGTATTTCTACGTGTTTTTCCGTGGAAAGTACTTTTTATTACGTATCTTACTTTTCTAAAATATCATGTTCTTATGAAAAGGTTACTTACCGGAATACTTATCATGCTTATAAGTGCCTCCGTATCAATGGCACAAACCCCGGCTAAAAAGAAATCTGCTGAAAAAAAGGACAAGACCGAGCAAACTACAGCGGCCAACAAACCTGTGAAGAAAGACGGTACACCTGATAAAAGATATAAGGTGAACAAAACAGACGCTAAAGGGCCGGTAAAAAAAGACGGCACGCCGGATATGCGTTATAAGTCTAATAAAGACGGCGCCAAGAAAAGCTGAAATAAGGAAGGTTTAAAACTGTTATAAGTAAAGAGGGGCTTCTCAGGAAGCTCCTTTTTTATTAATTCTTGATTAACTTCACTTTATGCTTGATTTCAGGTTAAAAGTATTTTACACGGTGGCCAAAAGGCTCAGTTTTACCAAAGCTGCAGAAGAGCTGTTTATATCGCAGCCAGCGGTTACCAAACATATTCATGAGCTGGAACAGCAACTGGGTATTGCCCTGTTTGAACGCATCGGCAACAAGATAACCGTTACCCCCGCGGGTAAGATCGTGATGCGGCACGCAGAAGATATTTTCAGCAGCTACCGCAGCCTGGAATACGAGATCAACCAGCTTAAGCATGAAAGAGGCGGCAGACTGCAGATAGGCGCCAGCACCACCATTGCCCAGTATTTTATCCCACCGCTGCTGGCCAGGTTTAACCAGCGGTATCCAGAGATAAAAACGTCGCTCATCAGCGGTAATACCGAACAGATAGAACAGTCCCTGCTGGAAAAAAGCATTCAGCTGGGCATCATTGAAGGCAGCTCAAGGAACCCGCAGCTGAAATACACGGAGTTTGCAAAAGATGAGATAGCGCTGATCGGCAATGTGCAATATGACTACGGTAACGGGGATACGCTCAGCGCGCAGGACCTGGCCAGTATCCCGCTGCTGGTACGCGAGCAGGGATCCGGTACCCTGGAAGTGATCATAGAAGAGTTGAAACGCCTGAAGCTGAAGCTGACCGATCTGAATATCGCCATGTATATGAGCAGTACGGAAAGCATGAAATCTTACCTGCATTACGCCCCCAGCGCTGCCTTCCTTTCGCTGCAGGCAGTGAGCCGTGAGCTGGAAGCCGGCGAATTCAAAATATTACCTGTAAAGAACTTTAAGCTGGTGCGCAAGTTCCAGTTCACACATCTGCAAGGGCAGCAGGATAAGCTGGCCCAGCTCTTTATGCGCTTTGCAGGAAAGGAAATAAAAAACGAAAGGTGAGGCGCACCAAGTGTACCTCACCTTTTTAAATCAATTAACAACAGCGTTATTATCTGCTTTTCTGTAAAGTATATACGATATACGCGTTCTTACCTTCAAAATTCACCGGCGCTCTCCACACCATATTGTTACCATCTGCAGAGCTCAGCTCCACGCGATAACCTTCAGTTACATTTTTTGCCTTTACACCTTCAGACAGCTTCTTGAACTGGAACATGGTACTACCGGCCTGTTTGTACAGCGACCACATGATAGGCTGTGATACGGTGCTGCAACCATCTGAAGTGGATGACAGCGTGTAGGAGCCCTTACCGTTAGACGGTAATACCCAGTTGCTGCCTTTGAAGCAGTTATAAGAAGCCTCGTCAAATACCGTTACCTTACTATTGGCCGGTATTCCCTCGAACTGGATATCGGTTACTACCCAGTTGCCGGTAACACTACCCTTAGAGATCGTAGAGCTTGCGGCGCCCGAAGAAGAAGCGCATGAAACGGCGAACAGGGATGCAACGATAAGGCATAATGTTGCCAGTGTAAGATTTCTCATCTTCATCTGTGATGGTTTAAATTTTAATAGCTGTTTCTCATCTGAGATTTTGCAAAAGCAAGAAATATACCAATTAAACACCCCTGCAGGTTATTTTGTTGAAGCAGGTGCTAATTGATTGGAGGGATACTGCTGCAGTACCCGCTGTTCCATTTCATGGTATTTCCGGTAAAAATAAATGCTGCTGGCCAATAGCGCCATTACCAGCATACATAGTGCTATAAAAGCACAACGCCACCAGATGCTTACCTTTATATACCTATTAGGCGGGGTCTCCTGCAGGTTGATCACCGTATAGGCAGGCTCATCCCTTTTGCGGCGGTAACGCCGTTGCCGCTGGGCTTCCCGTTCCTCCTTTTGCACCTCACGAACAATATGGTCCCATACTTCGCCAGGCGGCTTTATACCGCCTTCCATGGCAGCCTCCTGCAGCTTGAAAGCGGTAACAGAGATCTCGGATTCCAGCTCAGGATATAAACGCCGCATCTCGTGCAGCAGCGCTTCTTCTTCCGCATTGGCCAGACCCAGCAGATAACATTCTACGGCCCCACTATCTATGTATGTCCTGAGATTCAATATCCATCCAATTGTATGAGATAAGGCAAATGACGACGCAATTCTATGGATAGCAAAAATACATTATTTGAATCAGTTTTATCGCCGGCTGGCCTTGCCTAATAATACATGTGCTATCTGCCTGGAAATGGCATGATCGCAAAGCTTGTCCAGCCAGAAAAATTCTCCTGCGGCATTCACTTCCAGGAAATAGTATTGATTGTCAGGCGACAGGATCAGGTCAATCGCTCCGTAGTTCAGTCCATATACATCCATAAAGGCCAGCAGCTTTTGCTGTATATCCGGCGGCAGTTCATAGGGTTCCCAGCTGTTCACCAGTGCGGCCCCGTCTTTACGCCAGTCCGTAGCAGCACGGTCTGATACCGCAGAATTAACACTAAAGGCAAAGATGGCATGCCCCACAATATTAATGCGCAGCTCCAGCTGCTTTTCTATTCTTTCCTGGAATACCATGGGGCAGTACTGTACATTCTCCAGCTCATCCAGGTGCGATTCATCCACGGTATTGGTAAATACTACGTTTTCTTCACCTTCGCGGTAGATAGCAAAAGCGCTCTGCATTTTGGTAATCACCGGTGCATTCACTGATTGGATGAAACGGCGTATCACCGTGGCGTCATTGCTGATACAGGTGGCGGGGATGTTCAGTCCGCAGGCGGCCGCTATACGCAGCTGCTCTTCTTTACTGTCAAGCCGGCGGTACACGCTGTATTTTTCCAGCTGGAAAATATCCAGGCCTTCTATCATGCCAAATAAGGTGCGCTTGCTTTCCAGCAGGGTAGCTGGCAGGTACTCTTTGTCTATAAGCTGTTCCAGCCCCTTGCCAATATTATAGCTGCGGCGGTACCAGATACCCGCGGCATCGTGCAGGGTATGTATGCCGCTTTCATTTTCAAGGGTGATCTCCTGCTTACCCTGGCGGTAAACGGAGCTGAGCCGGTTGTGTAAAGGATATTGATCTACGTTGAATCGTATCACTTCTCCACCTGCTGCTGTAACACAACGGCCTACGGTATCTACGGATATATTATCTGCTGAATGCGTGAGTATGATCACCTTTTCTTTAGCCATGTTGGATCTTGTTTACGAGTTTTTCTGCGATAGTTTGTGCAATAGGGTAACCCAGGTATTTCTGCAGCATGCCCCATTCGCCCTGCGGGTTCACTTCGAGGAATACATATTCCCCGTCGGGCCGCCGTATCATATCAATAGCGCCAAAGCAGAGGTCCAGCCGCTGCATAAGCGCGTATGTTTTTTCCTGAATAGTTGACGGTAGTTCGTAAGGCTCCCAGGGCAGTTGCGCATTGGCAGCCCGCCAGTCTGTTTGCCCGTTTGCGTCCTGAGCGGCGTTGATCTTACCTGTGTAAAAAGCGCCGTCTGCATAAGCGATGCGTAGCTCATACGCTTTAGGCACACACTCCTGGAATATCATGGGGCAATAAGCCAGTGAATCCAGCTGTGCAAAGTCTGCTGCAGTTAGGCGCGTAGTGGGAAAGAACGCGCCGCCGCCGCTCATGCTCCTGCTAAGGGCGCCGTGTAGCTTCATGATAATGTTGCCCTGGCATTGCTCATAAAAGGCCCGCACCTCATCACCCTGGTTACTCAAAAGTGTATGCGGTACCGTGAGGCCGCTTTGCTGTGCAGCATCCAGCTGCCATAATTTATTGCTGCAAACGGCATGGTCTGCGCCTAGCTTATTAATCCAGGGTTTATGCCGCAGTGCATCCAGGAAGATATGCAGGGTGGTATTGTATTCTTTGTTGAACACAGGCAGGTATGCCGCATCCAGCTGATCCGGCGTATTCAGCGCCCACAGTTTGCGGTACCATACGCCGCTGATGTCTGCCGCATGAATGCTGCGGCCCTGCTGATGCAGGCGCAGTTTCGCAGCCCCCTTGTCCACCGTGTAGCGGATATTATAGCTGGTACCGAATGTATCTGAATTAAAACGCCAGGAAGGGTATCCCAGTTTTTCCAGGTGCTGCTGCACCAGGTCAATGGTGTAATGGTCCTGCGAATGGGTAATACAAAGTATCATGTCTGTATTAATAAAAACAAGCAATAGCACGGCGGCTATTGCTTGTTACTGAAAATAGTCTTACGCGAATCAGGATTCCCATCCCTCGTCGTTATCAGAAGGATATTTCTGCGTTACATGGCCGGGGTCATCTAATAATTTACCAGTAATGATCGGCAGAAACTGTTGTTCTTTGTTGGCTTGTGATTCCAGGAATTGGGCAAAGAAAGGCTTTTGCACCTCTTGGTTGGGTTGCATAAATAAAAGTGGTTTAGATTGTTAAAAAAGCGCAGCAACAGCTGCGCGCTACAATAAGAATTACTGAAAACTACTACCAATCCTCTTCGTCCCAGTCAGAAGGGAACTTCAGAGTGGTCTGGCTTTCTGCCTGTTCAGCAGTAAGGCCTGCTTGCTGTTGGGCGGTAGTTAACTTGGCGTTGGCCTGGTTCTCCAGGAACTTCGCAAAGAAGGGTTTCTGTGCTTGGTTGTTGGGTTGCATACCAATTTGGGTTTAATGGTTAAGAAAAAAGAAATGTATTTATAGGGTATCAGTTTTTCATGACGGAAACGGTTTGCATATTAAGTAAAAAATATGGTTAAAAGAACAACTGTTTTATAACGGCTCTACAAAGCCGGATGTTACCGTGGCTTAAAAATTTATAAGGTTATCTTGCTTAAATTGTACCTTTAGATCCTCGAGTGCAGGCATAGTTATTGTGCCGATCTTTACCTCCTGTCAACTGTGATTCCTATACACCTGCAACTGTCATAATACTGTACGACCAGCCTGTGCTGAACCTCAGCGCGAACGGTCTATTTACCTGCCTGCAACTGTGAATGATGAACTGAACCAAATATAAACAGGTTGGTTATGAGAGCATTAATGATTGGCATGACAATTTTATTATTGTCTGTAAGAGCAAATAGCCAGGTGATCACCACCTCTGACAGCATTCACAGAATGCTGCGTATTTACGAGGACAATGACTTTATGAACGTCCGTGGTAAGGGCACCGACGAATCTTATACCAATGGCACCCGGCTCGACTATTTTTATCAGCGGCAGAAAGCGCCCCGCTTTGTAGATAAATGGTTGCTCCCACGCACTGGTAAAGAAGCCATCAATACCTCGCACTGGAGCCTGATGCATATTATGATCACTCCGTCAGATATCAGGGATCCCAAATACCGGCCTAATGATTATTCTTATGCAGCGGCGTTGTTCCTGGCCCATGGGCTTGACTCCTACGATCCGGAAAGAAAGTTCAGCCTGCAGTCCGAACTTGTCATGGGGGTGATGGGCCCATGGGCTTTCGGGGAAGAGCTGCAAACCTGGATCCATAATATAGCGGGTTACCAGCATCCCAGGGGCTGGGATAACCAGCTGCCTAATGCGCCGCTGCTCAACTACAACTTTACTTTTGAGAAAATGATCTGGCAGCCAGGCCCTGCGATGGAGGTTATTGCAGGGGCCTCCGGCTATGCAGGAACGATGCTGGATGGCGGCGGGGTACACACCACAATCCGGGTGGGGCATATGAACCCCTATTTCGGCTTCCGGCCGGGTAGCGGCCAGCATGAAAAGCGCTTCCAGGTGTATGCATTTCTCCGCCCAACGGTAGAGTATACCTGGTACAATGCCTTGCTGGAAGGAGGGGTTTTCAGCTGGCGCAACAGCCGCTTTGAATTTAACAAATCCTTTAAGACCGCTACACTTAATCCCTGGGTATCCAGGATAGACTATGGCGTTACTATTGCGTTCCGCCGTTTTATACTTGCCTATACGCAGAAAACGCAAAGTGCCTCATTGAAAGGTACCGGACAGCACGAAGTAGGGAATATCTCCCTGTATATTCCCCTGTAGTTTTTAAAATGGTCGTATTTTTACATAATGTCCCGCGATTCTCAACAATACCATCAAAGGTTCCAGGATGTATACAGCCGGCTGAACGAACGCCAGCGTGAGGCAGTTGACAATACAGAAGGCCCTGTAATGGTGATCGCCGGCCCGGGTACGGGCAAAACCCAGATCCTGGCTTCCCGTATAGGCAAGATCCTGCATGATACCGACTTCCTGCCGCAGAATATCCTCTGCCTTACCTATACGGATGCAGGTACCGTGGCCATGCGCAAACGCTTAACAGACTTTATTGGTCCGGATGCCTACCGCGTGAACATACACACCTTTCACTCCTTTTGTAATGAAGTGATCCAGGATAACCTGGCGTTGTTCGAGAAGAACGCCCTGGACCCGATCTCTGAACTGGAAAAGATACAGCTGCTTAAAAAACTGATAGACGGGTTCACTAAAGATAATCCGCTTAAACGCTATCGCGGCGACGTATACTTCGATATGAAGAACCTGGCCGCCCTCTTCTCCACGATGAAGCGGGAGGGCTGGACGGTAGACTATATCCGTGCCAGCATCAAGGCCTATCTTGACAGCCTGCCGGACCGCGAAGAATATATCTGTAAGCGCGCTACGAAAAATTTTAAGAAAGGCGATGTACGTACAGACAAGATAGAAATAGAAGCAGAGAAGATGGCCCGCCTGCAGGCCGCTGTAGAACAGTTTGATGTGTTCCAGTCCATGATGCAGGCAGCAGGCCGTTACGATTTTGACGATATGATCAACTGGGTGATCCGCGCATTTGAACAGCATCCCCAGCTGCTCGCAGATTATAAAGAACGCCATCAATACATACTGGTGGACGAGTACCAGGATACCAGCGGTACGCAGAACCGCCTGATAGAACTGCTGATCCGCGGCGAAGAGCTGCCCAACGTATTTGTGGTAGGAGATGATGACCAGAGCATCTACCGTTTCCAGGGCGCCAACATTGAGAACATGGAGCAGTTTGCAGGCAGCTTTGCCGAAACCCTGCTTACCATTGTGCTCACACAGAACTACCGCTCGGTGCAGCCCATCCTGGATATATCCATGTCGCTGATAGATAACAACGGTCAATCCAGGCTGGTGAACCAGCTGCCGGGCCTCAGCAAACAGCTGGTGGCCAGTAACGGCAATCTTACCGGCCTGTCTATACCGCCGGTGATACAACGTTACAACACCCCCCGCGATGAAATGGCCGGCATTACGCTGGCCGTGACCAAACTGCTGGCCGAAGGTGTAAATCCCGGCAAGATAGCGGTGATCTACCGTGAGAACCGTTACGGTGAAGACCTGGCCCAGTACTTTCGCCTGAAAGGGCTGCCCGTTTATTCAAAGCGCAGCATCAATCTCTTTGAAGTACCCTTTGCCCGCAAGGTGCTGACTCTTTTGCGCTATGTGGCCTGTGAGCTGGATACCCCCTACAGCGGAGACGATCTGCTCTTCTCCATTCTGCATTATGATTTTTATGATATACCACCGGTAGAAATAGCCAAAGTGAGTATCCGCGTATCAGAAAAAGGATATGAACAAAAGTCTTCTATCCGCCAACACCTGCAGGAATGGTTGAAGACGCGTAACCTTACCCTGTTCACCGAAGCTCCGGCAGAAGCGATGATGCAGGTAGGAAAAATGGTGGAGAAATGGATCAGCGATGCGCATAACATCACCCTGCAGCAGCTGTTTGCCAATATTATCAATGAAGGCGGCGTACTGGCCTTTGTGATGCAATCGCCTGAAAAGATCTGGCTCATGAAAGTGTTGCAGGCGCTCTTTGATTTCATCAAAGAAGAAACCCGCCGTAACCCGGAAATGACCGTCACCTCCTTTATGGAGATGGTAGACCTGATGGAAAGCAACAGCATTCCCCTGCCACTGATACAGGTGGCAGGTAACGATAAAGGGATCAACCTGATCACCGCGCACGGCTCTAAAGGACTGGAGTTTGAACATGTGTTCCTGGCCAGCGCCAACTCCAGCCTCTGGGAAAAGAAAAAGAAGAACAACAGCGGTTTCTCCTTCCCGGATACCGTGTTCGTTACCCAAAGCACCTCTACAGATGAGCAGGAGCTGCGCCGCCTGTTCTATGTAGCTATTACCCGGGCAGAAAAGCACCTGTACATCAGCTTTCCCGAGTTCAAGCAGGACGGCAAGCCGCTGGAGCCAAGCCTGTTCGTTACCGAGATACTGGACCAGCACATCCTGCCCAATGAAAAGATAGAGCTGTCTGAAGATGAGCTTTTTGAATTTGAGCTGCTGAACTATGCCAAAGGCCAGGCCCCGGAAATAGCGCGGGTAGACCAGCAGTTTATCGATACCCTGCTGTCTGGCTTTGTGATGAACGTAACGGCCCTCAACAACTATCTTGATTGCCCCCTGGGCTTCTTCTATAAGAACCTGGTGCGGGTGCCCACGGGCCGTTCTGAGAATACGGAATTCGGCTCTTCTGTGCACTACGCGCTGGAAAAGCTCTTTTTGAAAATGCAGGAGGGCGGGCAGAACACCTTCCCTTCCAGGGAAGAATTTCTGCGCGATTTTACCTGGAGCATGCGGCGCAACCGGGAATCCTTTACCCGGGAAGCTTTTGAGCGCCGGCTGGAATACGGGCGGGATATCCTCTCCCAGTACTACGATACCTATATTAACAGCTGGCCTAAGATCGTAAGCGTGGAGCGCAATATCCGCAACGTAGTGGTGAACGGGGTACCTGTAAAAGGTAAGGTGGACAAGCTGGAATTTGACGGCAACCAGGTGAACGTAGTAGATTACAAAACCGGCGATTACGAAAAAGCTATCAAAGAATACCGCAAATTTGACCGTCCTAATGACCGTAACCCCAATGGGGGCGACTACTGGCGCCAGGCCGTATTCTATAAGATCCTCCTGGATAACTACCGGGCCAAGAACTGGCAGGTAGTGAGCACAGAGTTTGACTTTATTGAGCCTAATAAACAGAAGGTATACCATAAGGAGAAAGTGACCATCACCCCCCAGGACCTCGCCACCGTTAGCCAGCAGATCGTTAGTACCTGGACAAAGATCCAGAACAAGGAGTTCTATGTAGGCTGCGGCAAGGAAGATTGCCCCTGGTGCAATTTCGTGAAGGATAACCGCCTGCACGTGGCCCTGCACAACCTGCAGGAGGAGGAAGAGGAGATAAGCGGTGAATAGTGAAAAAGTAAAGACCGAAAGCACTAAGTTTGTAGTTTCGTGTGCCGTAATTAATCAACATACAATGAATCAATGTTTCCGGGGCTGGATCTGCTTCCTGATTGTAATAATATCGCTTTCTCTCACGCGCTGTGCCAACATAGTGCCGCCGGGCGGCGGGCCCCGCGATACGCTGCCTCCCTTGCTGCTGCAGGTAGACCCTCCGGATTCTTCCCTGCACTTTAACAGCACTAAGGTGAGGTTCTATTTTGACGAATATGTGGAGCTGGATAACGTTTTTGACAAGATGATCGTCTCCCCCACCCTGAAACGTGTGCCTACGGTTACTTCCAAACTGCGCACGGTTACCATGGAGATCAAGGATACCCTGCAGCCTAATACCACTTACACCTTTAACTTTTCTGACGCTGTCAAGGATGTGAATGAGCGCAACCCGATCGTTGACTTTGCCTATGTAGTGTCTACGGGTGATTACCTGGACTCCCTGCAGATAAAAGGCCGTACCATTAACGCAGAGACTGGCAAAATAGACAGCAATGTGGCCGTAATGCTGTACCGTAATCATACCGATTCTGTCGTATCAAAGGAAAAGCCGGTATACTACGCCCGCTCAAAGGGCAATGGCAGCTTCTGGTTCAAGAACCTGGCCCCCGGCGATTACAAGATCTTCGCCATCAAGGAAGAAGACCGCGACCTGCAGTACACGCAGCCTGCCACAGAAGCCATCGCCTTTGTTGACAGTATTATCCACCTCAGGGAAGAAAATATTAATGATATACCGATGATGCTGTTTATTGAAGAGGACAGCACGCTTAAAAAGCCGGAAGATCAGACGCCGCAGGAAGAGCCTTCTGAAGACGATAAAAAGAAGAAAAAACCACGCCTGCAGGTAGGCCCGGTGCTGGATAATAACCAGCAGGACCTGGATACCCCGCTGGTGCTGAATTTTACAATACCGCTTCACAAGCTGGACAGCTCTCAGCTGCACCTGGCAGAAGATACCATTTTCAGGCCGGTTACCTTTACGAGCCGGCTGGATTCTACCCGCAGCAAGTTAACCCTCAGCTATAAATGGAAAGAAGGCACGCCCTACCGCCTGATCATAGACAAAACCGCCGCTACCGACACCCTTAACCAGCAAATGACCAAAGCTGATACCATCAGTTTCTCGTCTAAAAAGTTGTCTGATTACGGAAAAGTGCTCTTCCGGCTGAAACTGAGCGACAGTACTACCACGGCCCTCAAAGGCGACACCAGTGTTCGTTTTGTGATACAGCTGGTGAAAGACAAGGATGTGAAGTATTCCGGAACAGTGGTGAACGGCAGCTGGACAAAAGGCCTGATCATCCCCGGAGAATACGAGATCCGCGTACTGCTGGATCAGAACGGCAACGGAAAATGGGATCGCGGCATATACTACCGCACACCTAAACGCCAGCCTGAAAGAGTAGTAAGCTTCCCGGAAAAAAAGAACATCAAAGCCAACTGGGGGATTAAAGAAGACCTCACCCTGTAAATGACTATTTTTGCATTATGATCTTTTCCTCCGCCCTGATTGAAACTGCGGTAAATGAGTTTGCCAGGATGCCGGGTATAGGCAAAAAAACAGCGCTGCGGCTGGTGCTGCACCTGCTGAAACAGGAGCCTGCACAGGTACAGCAATTCAGTGAAGCCATTGCCCGTATGCGGCAGCAGATCAAGTTCTGCAAGCAATGCCATAATGTTTCAGATGAAGACATCTGTAGTATCTGCGCCAGTCACTCGCGCAACAAGGGCCTGGTATGTGTGGTGGAAACTATCCGGGATGTAATGGCGATCGAAAATACCCAGCAGTACAACGGGCTTTATCATGTACTGGGCGGCATCATCTCCCCTATTGACGGTATTGGCCCGGATCAGCTGAACATCCATTCGCTTGTGGAAAGGGTGCAGCAGCAGGGCATTAGCGAGGTGATCATGGCGCTCAGCCCTACCATAGAAGGAGACACCACCATTTATTACCTTTCCAAAAAGCTACAGCTGCCGGAGCATCCGGTAAAGATCACCACTATTGCCCGCGGTATTGCCTTTGGCGGCGAGCTGGAGTATGCTGATGAAATGACGCTGGCACGTTCTATCACCAACCGCCTTCCCCTGGAAAATTACATGCAGAGATAATTACGGGTATGGTATAAAAAAATACAGGTGCTTAATAGCACCCGTTTGTGTTTAACCTGTAATTCCACGTTATGAAAAGATGGCAGGCTAGCTGCCCGCTGATAATTCGTTATGAGGGTCTTCAGCCTTGGCTGAAGAGGTCTCCTGCAGCTTTTTCCATTGCTGCATTTCATATTTATTCAGAAAGCAGATCTTGAATACTTCTGACTGGTCGTTATCTCCCGGCCCATCTGCCGGAACCGGCTGCAATCCCAATTTGGCAAGATGCTGCTGTAGACTATGAATATGCTTTGATATACTCATGGCTGGTTTATTGAAAGTCAACAATAGAAATGATAGCAGTAGCTCATTTGCAACAGCAGGCCATACAGCCTGACGGGCGCCTTGCAGCAGAAAGGGAGTTGGTGGAGATCACCTTAGCAGATGGCAGTCTTTTGTTGTATTCGTATCGCATGATCTAAATAAATAACCGGAGCTTATCTCCTAATTACCCTACAAATATAGTAGACTAACTGAATTAAACAAAATTATTTTCTTTTAACAAGCTGTTAACAAAGCAGGAGGCCCTTAGGGTACAGCATAACAGGCATAGACTATGGACTATTTTTATTAACTTTGCAGACTCCGGAGGGTGGATTTGTTTATTGTTCGACCGCCGGTAACAACCTATTTTAAACCGTAACTAATAAACGAACCTTAACATGAAATCTTTGCAACAGTGCGCCTCAGAGCGCATCCTGATTATTGACGGTGCTATGGGCACCATGATTCAGCGCTATAAACTCCAGGAATCCGACTACAGGGGAGAACGTTTTAAGAACCACCACAGTGACGTAAAAGGTAATAACGACCTCCTTAATCTCACCCAGCCTCAGATCATATCAGCTATTCATAAAGAATACCTGGAAGCAGGCGCCGATATTATTGAAACCAATACCTTCAGCAGCACCTCCATTGCTATGGCGGATTACGATATGCAGCACCTGGCTTATGAGCTGAACGTGGCTGCAGCCCGTATCGCAAAAGAAGCTGCTGCGGAATACACTGCCCAAAACCCGGATAAGCCCCGTTTTGTGGCAGGCGCTATCGGCCCGCTGAATAAGACCTTGTCGCTTTCTCCGGATGTGAACAATCCCGGCTATCGCTCCGTCACCTTCGACGAAGTAGCGGAAGCGTACACGGAGCAGATAAAGGGCCTGGTAGAAGGCGGTGTTGACATCCTGTTGATCGAGACCATCTTTGATACGCTGAACTGTAAAGCGGCTATCTACGCCATTAAACAGTACTTCCGTCAAAGCGGCCAACCTGAGCTGCCTGTTATGATCTCCGGTACAATTACGGATGCTTCGGGCAGAACCCTGAGCGGCCAGACGCTGGAAGCTTTCTATATTTCGGTAATGCATGCACAACCCTTCTCTGTAGGCCTCAACTGCGCCCTGGGTGGTCAGCAGATGCGTCCGTATATAGAAGAGCTGTCGCACATAGCAGCCTGCCATGTAAGCTGCTATCCCAATGCCGGTCTGCCCAATGCCTTTGGGGAGTATGACGAGCAGCCGGAAGATACCGCGCATATCATTGAAGACTTTGCCCGCGAAGGCTTTGTAAACATTGTAGGCGGCTGCTGCGGCACCACGCCAGACCATATACGTCATATAGCATCACATGTGAAGGCGCTGCAACCTCGCCCCTTACCAATACAGGAGCCCACTCTCGCCTAAACACAAGCAACGGAAAGAATGAGTACAACGACATCGAATACTGATACCACGAACGGGACACTGGTGATAAAACCTTACCTGCGCCTGAGCGGTCTGGAGCCGCTGGTAGTAAGGCCGGAAACCAATTTCCTTAACATCGGGGAACGTACCAACGTAACCGGGTCTAAAAAGTTTGCCCGCCTGATACGGGAAGGACAATACGAAGAGGCCCTGTCTGTTGCCCGCCAACAGGTGGAGAACGGCGCCCAGGTACTGGATGTGAACATGGACGATGCCCTGCTTGACGGGGAAAAGGCCATGACCACCTACCTCAACCTGCTGGCCGCCGAACCGGATATTTCCAGGATACCTATTATGATAGACTCCAGTAAGTTCAGCATCATAGAGGCCGGCCTGAAATGTATCCAGGGTAAATGTATCGTGAACTCTATCAGTCTGAAGGAAGGTGAAGCCAAGTTCATAGAACAGGCCTATATCTGTAAAAGCTTTGGTGCAGCCGTTGTGGTCATGGCTTTCGATGAATATGGCCAGGCAGACACCCTGGAGAAAAAAGTGAACTTCAGCCACCGGGCCTATAAGATATTGACAGAGCAGGTAGGCTATGATCCCCAGGATATCATATTTGACCCTAACATATTTGCCATTGCCACCGGCATTGAAGAACATAATAACTATGCGGTAGACTTCATTGAGGCTACCCGCCAGATAAAAGCCCTTATGCCCCTTACCCGGGTAAGCGGAGGGGTAAGTAATATCTCCTTCTCTTTCCGTGGAAATGATGTGGTGCGTGAGGCCATGCACTCCGTATTTCTCTACCATGCTATCAAAGCAGGTATGGACATGGGCATTGTGAACGCTGGTATGGTGCAGATCTATGATGAGATAGAACCGCAGCTGCGCGAGCTGTGTGAAGACGCCATCCTGAACCGCCGGGAAGACGCTACCGAAAGGCTGATCGCCTTTGCCGAAACCGTAAAGGCCAAAGGCAAGATCATTGAAAAGGATGAAAGCTGGCGTAACGGAACCGTACAGGAAAGATTGAGCCATGCCCTGGTGAACGGTATCACCGATTATATAGAAGCAGACACCGAAGAAGCCCGTCAGCAATACCCCCGTCCGCTGGATGTGATAGAAGGCCCCCTGATGGATGGCATGAATATCGTGGGCGACCTGTTTGGCAGCGGTAAAATGTTCCTGCCCCAGGTAGTAAAGAGCGCCCGCGTGATGAAGAAATCTGTGGCCGTACTTACCCCTTTTATAGAAGAAGAAAAGAAACAGCTGATAGCACAGAATGGCGGACAGATAAAATCCGCCGGAAAGATCCTGCTGGCTACCGTAAAAGGCGATGTACACGACATTGGTAAGAACATTGTTGGTGTAGTACTGGGCTGTAACGGTTATGATATTATAGATATGGGCGTAATGGTACCTGCAGAAAAGATCCTGCAAACCGCCCGCGAAGAGCAGGTGGATATCATCGGCCTCAGCGGCCTTATCACCCCCAGCCTCGATGAGATGGTGCATGTGGCCCGTGAGCTCAAACGCCAGCAATTCGATATTCCGCTGCTGATCGGCGGCGCTACCACTTCCCGCACGCACACGGCCGTGAAGATAGCGCCGGAATATGAGCATGGCGTGGTGCACGTACTGGATGCCTCCCGTAGTGTTACCGTTACCGGCAGCTTGCTGAACAAAGCCCTCAAGAAGAACTTCCTGGAAGATGTAAAAACGGAATACGTAAAGCTGAACGACAGCTTCCGGAATAAGAGACCCGTTAAACAGTTCCTTTCTATCGCAGACGCCAGGAAACTCCCGGCAGAAATAGACTGGCAGAACTTTACCCCTGTAAAGCCCCGCAAGCTGGGCGTACAGGTGTTCCGTGATTACAACCTGGCAGACATTGCTCCTTATATAGACTGGCAGCCCTTCTTCATTGCATGGGAACTGCATGGTAAATTCCCGCAGATCCTGCAGGATGAAGTGGTAGGTAAAGAAGCTACCCGCCTGTATAATGATGCACAGGCCATGCTGCAACGCATCATTGATGAAAAGTGGCTGGACGCCAATGCAGCGGTAGGCTTGTTCCCGGCCAATGCTACTGGTCCGGACAGCGTACAGATCCAACCTGAAACCGGGGAGCCGGTACAGCTGGAATTCCTGCGGCAGCAGATCAAGAAAGCGCCGGGACAACCCAATTTCTCACTGGCTGATTTTATTGCTCCTGCCGCCAGCGGCAAACAGGACTATATGGGCGCCTTTGCCGTTACTACCGGCGGCGGTATTGAAAAGTGGCTGGAGAAGTTCAAAGCTGATCACGATGATTACAGCAGCATCATGTTAAAAGCGCTGGCAGACCGTTTGGTAGAAGCCTTTGCAGAACTGATGCACGAACGGGTACGTAAAGAATGGTGGGGATATGCCAGCGAAGAGCATTTAAGCAATGAAGAACTGATCAAAGAAGCTTATTCCGGTATAAGGCCTGCACCGGGCTATCCGGCCTGTCCGGAACACACCGAAAAGTACAAGCTGTTCGGCTTGCTTGATGCCACAGCCAATACGGGTATCACCCTCACGGAATCACTGGCCATGTATCCTGCCGCCAGTGTAAGCGGCTGGTATTTTGCCAACCCGGCCAGCAAATACTTCGGCATCGGCAAGATAGAAAAAGACCAGGTGGAAGACTATGCCCGCAGAAAAGGCTGGACTGTAGAAGAAGCTGAAAAATGGCTTCGCCCTAACCTGGAATATGATATGTAATAATTAATAAAGAGCTGCAAAAGATATGCGCATCGTTTCCTATAACGTTAACGGCTTACGTTCTGCCATGACCAAAGGCTTTGTAGATTGGCTGAAAACAGACCCGGGAGATGTTATCTGTCTCCAGGAGATCAAAGCCCAGAAAGACAATGTAAACTACCAGCTGTTTGATGAACTGGGATATGAGCATTACTGGTTCCCAGCACAGAAAAAGGGTTATAGCGGAGTAGCCGTGCTCACCAGGGTGAAGCCGGACAATGTACAATATGGGAACGGCTTCATGCAAAGCGATGCGGAAGGCCGCGTGATCCGGCTCGACTTTAAAGATATTACCCTGCTTAATACTTATATGCCCTCCGGCACCAGCGGAGACGAACGCCAGACCTATAAATACCAGTGGCTGGAGGAGTTCTACGGTTACGTGGGTATACTCCGCGAAACCAGGCCCAACCTGGTGATCTGCGGCGACTATAACATCTGTCACAAAGCGATCGATATTCACGATCCGGTAGGCAACAAGAAATCATCCGGCTTTCTGCCGGAAGAAAGAGCCTGGTTAGATAAGTTCTTCGAAAGCGGCTTTGTAGACAGTTTCCGTCACTTTAATCCTGATCCTCATCAATACAGTTGGTGGAGCGTTAGAGCCAATTCAAGGGCTAATAACAAGGGTTGGCGCATTGATTACATCAATGTAAGCGCTCCGCTGCAAAACCGCCTCAAACACGCCGAAATATACCAGCAGGTAAAACACTCGGATCATTGTCCGGTGTACCTGGAACTCCATCCCGGAACAGCATGATCATTTATAACGTTACCAGCAAGGTTACCAACAACATCCATGAACGCTGGGTGCAATGGATGAAGGAAGTACATATCCCCGAAATAATGGCTACAGGCCTGTTTCACGACTATCGTATGTGCCGTTTGCTGGAACAGGACGACCAGGAAGGCCCCACTTTTACCGTACAGTTCTTTACTGACAGCCTGGAGAACTACCATACCTTCATGCACGAGCATGCCCCTATGCTCAGACAAAAGGGCTACGAGCAGTTCGGGAACCAGTTTATAGCCTTCAGGACCGTTATGCAGGTGGTATAAGTCCGCAAACTTATCCACAGGAAATCCACTGTTTTCAGGGATCGGCTACCTTATACAATACTTTCGGGAAACAGGCGTTTATTACTTAGTCCAATGGAAATGCCCTATGGGAGCGGGTCTTATAGAAGACGTGGCATAAACCGCTATCTGCCCCAACAAGGGTCAATCTGCTGTAACCGTTACCAGTAGCCCCTTACAGCCGATAAAAATTTGAACATTAATGGGGCAAAAAATTTGGTAATCTGATAAAACGCGCTATATTTGCTCACATCAAACATTTTTTTCACTAGTTAAATCTTACTAACTATGAACAAAGCCGAATTAATCGACAAGCTGGCCAAAGATGCGGCCATCACCAAAACCCAAGCTAACGAAGCTCTGGACTCTTTCACCAAAGCTGTTGCTGATACACTGAAAAAAGGTGGTAAAGTAACCCTGGTAGGTTTCGGTACCTTCTCTGTTTCTAAGCGTGCTGCTCGTAACGGTAGAAACCCGCAGACTGGCCAGATCATCAAGATCAAAGCTAAGAAAGTTGCTAAATTCAAAGCTGGTAAAGCGCTGTCTGACAAGCTCTAATCAGTTAGCACAACTTATTCAAGCAAGGAACAATTATGTTTCTTGCTTTTTTTTTGCCCGCATTACACGGCTGTTATGAATGCTATGAATTGTGTAATTTGCGGCTGATTTCAGGCAGAATACTATCTGCCAATTAATAAACTGTAAACTATTATCAAAATGGGTAGAGGAGATATCAAAACCAAGAAAGGTAAGATCTCTAACGGATCCTTCGGCAAATCAAGACCCGCTAAAGTTCGCAAAACTGCTGCTGCTAAAGCAGAAAAGAAAGGGTAATGAAACGCTATGAAGTAAAAAAGTAAAAACTTCATACGATACAATGCATCGTACTGTTTTTACTTTTTTACTTTTCCTTTTTTAGTTATCAGGGCGCCAGCCGGTCTATCTGCCAGGCCCCGCCTTCCATAAGGGTGTATTGTACCCTGTCGTGTAAACGGTTACTACGCCCCTGCCAGAACTCCACCAGCGTTGGCTTCACAATATATCCGCCCCAGTGTTGCGGCCTTGCCGGCTCTTCCAGCACATACTTTGCTGCAATGATGTTCACCTGCTCTTCCAGGAAACTGCGATGCGGTATTACCCTACTCTGCGGAGAAGCAATAGCGCCAATACGGCTGCCCAGCGGGCGTGTGCGGTAATATTCATCACTGATCGCTGCATCTGTTTTACTCACTATACCGTCTATACGTACCTGCCTTTCCAGCTCACGCCAGAAGAACAGCAGGCTAACCTGCGGGTTGGCTGCCATCTCCACACCTTTGCGGCTTTCGTAATTAGTGAAGAAAATAAAACCGTCTGTATCAAAGCTCTTTAATAATACAATACGCGCAGAAGGCCGCCCTTCCGGTGTGCTGGTGGCCAGCGTCATTGCATTAGGCTCATCCAGCTGGCCATTGATGGCTTCCTCCCACCACTTTTCAAATTGCTTTACAGGATGTTGCGCTACCTCGCTTTCATCCAAAGCCGCCAGGCGATAGTCTTTACGCAGTGCTGCTACTTGTTGGTTCAACATAAGCCCATATTTATAATTGCAAAGGTATTAACGAAGAGTCAAAATAATTATTTGTAAAATTGCAGCTGTTCAACATATGTGATCATGAACAGAATCCTGTTATCCTTTATATTTATCATCTCAGGCCTGGTGGCCTGTAATCAGCAGCCTAAGCAACAGCAGGCTGAGACCAATGCCGACGCTGCGGCCGCTTCCCCTTATTTCTATATGCAGCTGAAAGGTACCATCGCCAACCAGCCTGTTACTATGCACCTGCTTAAGACCGCTCCGGATGTTTACCGCGGTTATTACAGCTATGACAAGATCGGTGAACCGATAGATATATGGGGCAGCGTAGATTCCAGCCAACAGTTAACCCTGTACGAAAACAGCCATACTGACGAAGAGATCACCTTTAGAGGCAGCTTTGATCCGGAAGGTAGTATGAAAGGCACCTGGCGGGGCGCGGGCACCTCACACCCCTTTTCTCTTAAAAAGGATTTTGACAAAGCAATACAGTTCGATGTGTATCGCGTTATCGATTCATCCGCGCTTGTACCTGGTCATCCGTATTCACCTAAAGCCACAGCAAGCAACAGTATTCTGTGGCCTGCAGAAGGCACTGACAGCAAAACCGCAGACTTTATCAAAAGCGTCATGAGCGGCGGCAGGGCAGGTATCACACCACGGCAACTGGCAAAAAGGGATGTAGATTCCTTTTTGCTCTTTTATAAAGGCAGTGCCATAGACCTGGATACTTCAGCGTTAAAGGAAGATAGTCTTAGCCCGGTTTGGGACTGGACTTCTGAAGGTGACATGAAGGTGATCTGGAACCGGTATCCCCTCCTGGTGCTGGAAAGCTTCACTTATGACTACACCGGCGGAGCCCATGGTAATGGCGGCGCCACTTATCAGGTGCTGGATCTTGAGAAATATAAAGTACTGACGGTTGATGATGTATTCAAGGGAGATTATAAAACAATATTGGTTAAGGAGCTGGAACAGGCATTCCGCAAAAAATACAAGGTGCCTGAAGATGAATCGGTAAAAGGGATGCTGGTAGTGGATAATATTGAGCCTAACAACAATTTCATATTGACCAACAAGGGGGTGATGTTCAGCTATACACCTTATGAGATCGGCCCTTATGCATTAGGACAAGTGAGTTTGTTTGTGCCTTATGACCATATCAAAGATGTACTGAAAGAGGATTATTCAAAGTAGTAGTGCCACCACTATAATAAAAAGAGGGGATGCGCCAGCGGCACATCCCCTCTTTCATTAATATCGTCCGGATCATCCGGTTACCAGTGTACCTACATTCTTACCCATGATCACCTGCAGGAGGTTACCGGGTTTATTCATATCAAATACAATGATTGGCAGTTTGTTTTCCTGGCAGAGTGTGAATGCGGTCATATCCATTACATTCAGTGATTTCTGGTATACTTCAGCAAAGGTGATAGACTCAAACCGGGTAGCAGTGCTGTCCTTCTCCGGGTCTGCGGTGTAGATACCATCTACCCGGGTGCCCTTCAGGATCACATCGGCCTGTATTTCGATAGCGCGCAGAGAAGCGGCGGTATCCGTAGTAAAGTAAGGATTGCCGGTGCCCGCGCCGAAGATCACTACACGGCCCTTTTCCAGGTGCCTGATAGCGCGGCGGCGTATATAAGGCTCTGCGATCTGTTCCATCTTGATGGCAGATTGCAGGCGCGTATACAGGCCTACTTTTTCAAGGCCGCTTTGCATGGCCATTCCGTTTATTACTGTTGCCAGCATGCCCATATAGTCACCCTGAGCCCGTTCAATGCCTGTCTCTGCTTCGTTCATTCCACGATAGATATTACCGCCGCCGATTACGATAGCCACCTGAACGCCCAGGTCTGTAACGGCTTTAATATCATACGCATAATGTGTTATTACTTTAGGATCAATACCGTAATTACCATCGCCCATCAGGGACTCACCGCTCAGTTTGAGCAAAATACGTTTATATTTTGGCAACATGACGCTATAATAAATTGAAGAAGGTAGTTAGTTTAATAAGATAAATATACAGGTATATGCACAAAAAAAAGGAGAGAATTTCATTCTCTCCTTTTTCACAGGTTTTATGCTTACCCTAATGCAATGCGTTTGAAGGCAGTTACGGTGAGGTCAGCAGCTACTGACTTCAGGTAATCTGCAACAGATTTGTTGTTGTCCTTCACGAAAGCCTGCGCCAGGAGGGTGCTTTCTTTAAAGAATTTATTCACTTTACCCATAGCGATCTTTTCAGCCATTTCAGGTGCTTTGCCTTCTGCTTTCACCTGCTCAACAGCGATCTCTTTTTCACGGGCAATCACATCTGCAGGTACGCTGTCAGCGTCTACTGCGATGGGGTTCATAGCAGCGATCTGCATGGCTACGTCTTTACCAACTTCTTCTGAAACAGGTTTGGTGAAACCAACCAGTACGCCCATACGGTAATTACCGTGGATATAAGCGGTTACGGAAGCAGCTTCTATTCTTTCGAATTTAGCGAGGGTGATCTTTTCGCCGATCTTGGCTACCTGATCATTCACTTTATCAGCTACAGTTGCGCCGTCCAGGGTAGCAGCACCCAGGTCTTCAATGGATTTGATACCATTTGCCAGGGCCAGGTCAACGATGGACTGGGCGAATTTTACGAAGTCTTCATTCTTGGCCACAAAGTCTGTTTCACAACCCAGGCCTACGATTACGCCGGCTTTACCATCTGCAGTGGTCTTAGCGATGATCACACCTTCTTTGGTTTCGCGGTCAGAACGTAAAGCTGCTACTTTCTGTCCTTTCTTACGCAGGTAATCAACTGCTTTCTCAAAATCACCGTCACTTTCTACCAGTGCCTTTCTGCAGTCCATCATACCAGCGCCAGTTTGCTGACGCAGTTTGTTTACATCAGCTGCTGTAATTGTTGCCATGACTATAAATAGTTTAAAAGTTTACAAAGGTATTATCTTATGCAATTACGAATTATCAATTACAAAGACGAATGTAGGGAATCACGCTGATCGCTACCTCGTAGTTTGTAAATGATAATTCGTAATTAATATATCTGTGTGCTAATGATTAGGGTCGGGGACCGCCACCACCGGGTCTGTTACCACCAGGCCTGTTACCGCCACCAGCTCCAGAAGGACGGCGCTGTCCGCCACCGCCACCACCGGGCCTGTTACCGCTGCCGGGGCCTCTGCCGCCACCGCCACCGGGCCTGTTACCGCCACCACCGGGTCTGTTACCACCGCCACCGCCGGGGCCTCTACCGCCACCACCGCCGGGACCTCTGCCGCCACCGCCGCCGGGACCGCCTTTGCGGCCTCTTTCACGGTCTTCACCGCCTTCCAGTTCAAAGCGGAGTGCTTTGCTGTCTGCTTCTTCTTCTTCCACTACGTCATCTGTTTTCTCAGTAGCTCTTTCAGAAAGGCCTTCTGCGATAGCAGCTGCGATATAGTTGGTAACGATAGCAATAGATTTAGTAGCGTCATCGTTGGCAGGGATTGCGAAATCTACTTTGGTAGGATCGGAGTTGGTATCTACCATACCGAAAGTGGAAATACCCAGGCGACGAGCTTCAGCCAGTGCGATGTGCTCGTGGCTGATGTCTACGATGAACAGAGCAGCAGGAACACGGGCCAGCTGAGCGATACCGCCCAGTACCTTTTCCATTTTCTCTTTATCACGGCTCAGGGTCAGGCGCTCTTTCTTGGTGATGTTATCGAAGGTGCCGTCTGTCAGCATTTTCTCGATGCTCTGCATTTTCTTCACGCTCTTGCGGATAGTAGCAAAGTTGGTCAGCATACCACCCAGCCACCTTTCGGTAACATAAGGCATGTTAACACGCTTAGCAGCTTCTGCTACTATTTCCTTCGCCTGCTTTTTGGTAGCAACGAACATGATCTTCTTACCGCTCTTTGCGATGGATTTCAGCGCAGCGGCTGCTTCCTGCAAACCTTCAACGGTCTTGTTCAGATCGATGATGTGAATACCTTTCTTTTCGGCGAAGATATATGGCAGCATCTTCGGGTTCCATTTTTTCTTCAGGTGGCCGAAGTGTACACCTGCCTCCAGTAACTGCTGCTGCAATGAGGTATTATTTTCCATGTGTATTATACTCTGTTAAAAAGGATCAATAAAATAATTAGCTTCTAGCACTTTTAGCTGCTAGCATTTAGCTAATGGGCTAAAGGCTATAGCTAACAACTCCCATATACTAGCGTTTAGAGAACTGGAAGCTCCTTCTGGCTTTACGTTTACCTGGTTTCTTACGTTCAACGGCTCTGGGATCGCGGGTAAGCAGGCCAGCTGCTTTCAGGGCAGGGCGGAACTCAGGGTTCACTTCGCAAAGTCCGCGGGCGATACCCAGTTTCACAGCTTCTGCCTGACCTTTGATACCACCACCGGCAGCATTCACTTTCACGTCAAATTTGTCCAGCGCGTCAATGGTCTTCAGCGGCGCTTCCACCTGGTTCTGCAGGTAGATCAGCGCGAAGTATGTTTTATAATCCTTGTCGTTCACTGTAATGGCGCCGGTACCCTTGCTGATATAAACGCGGGCAACAGCTTCCTTACGACGACCGATGGTATTTTTTTGCTTTTCCATGTATCAGAGAAGAATTAGAAAGTTAAAGTTTGCGGTTTCTGTGCAGCATGCGGATGCTCAGCGCCAGCATATGCAAATAATTTTTTGTACATCTTGCGGCCCAGGCGGTTCTTAGGCAGCATGCCTTTTATAGCCCTTTCTATCACCACCTCAGGACGACGACGGATCAGATCTTTAGCCAGCTCTATTTTCTGGCCACCGGGATAACCGGAGAAAGTCTGATATTCTTTCTCGTTCATTTTATTACCGGTCAGGATTACCTTCTCTGCATTGATCACGATTACATAATCACCACAGTCGGTATGAGGCGTGTAGTACGGTTTGTTCTTACCCCTCAGAATGGCCGCAATCTTGGCGCTCATACGTCCAAGCGTCAGATTGGTAGCATCCACTATGTACCAGTCACGCTTTACAGTAGCCTCATTGGCCGATTTGGTTTTGAAACTTAAGGTGTTCATTTTTATACGATAAAATTTACGTCAGTAAACAGTTATCCCGTAAAATCGGGAGTGCAAAGCTAAGTAGTTGCTATGGAATAACCATGGATTTCCAGGTCTTTTTTGTGAGACACCCCTGCAATTATTTGATTTTCAATAAAATTTTTGTCTGAAAGTTTTCAACACAATGGAGATGAGCCACCCATAAGCGTCCTGGACAAGAGAAAAAGGGGGCCGTTTAACCAAGAAACTGATGCTATTTTACCAAAAAGGGTCGGAGCAAGGATATTGCAAGGTGAACACATGGAGAAGACAAGGAGAAGACAAGGAGAAGACTGTTAATATAGTATAACAGCCTCTCCGGTTCCTTAGTATTAGTTTTAGTTATCGTACCCGGGGTTCTGGTTCAGCTGTTTATTCACGTCCCGTTCCCGCTGCGGTACCGGCAATACCAGCTTGGGATCGTTATAAGGACGGGTACCAATGTTCATTTTCAGCCTTTTCTTTGTCCACAGCCAGTCGCCTTCAAAGGCCAGTTCCCGGAAACGCTCTTCCACTACCTGGTCTGCCGTTACAGTAGCCAGCGCTGCTGCATGGGAGCGGGCCCTGACCAAATTCACATCTTCCAGCGGGGTTTTACCGCCTATGGCGCTTCCTGCCCGGGCATTGGCCTCAGCACGGATGAGGTAGAGCTCAGCCAGCCTCACTACCGGGATAGCCTTATAAAACTCCTTCCATTTGCGGGCATAATCGCCTGTACCGCCTGCTATGCCGGTGCCCTGGTATACATAAGCTTTCCGGTCGTCTCCTTCCTGGTAAAGCTTGTAGAGGTTAACATCTACCCGCACATCTCCCCTGCCTGCAATGGGCGTGGCGTTATAGGCGGCATACATGGTGGTAAGACCGCTGTTGGCAGAGCCGGCATTACTCTGATCGGTCTGCTGAATGGCAAAGATATCTTCGGTAGAGCTGGAGACGTTGTTGAACGCTTTATCAAAGGTAATAGCCAGTGCGAACCCGCCTTTGCTGATCACCTCCGTGGCAGCCGTGGCTGCTTCTGTATATTTAGCCTGTGCCAGGTATACCTTTGAAAGGATAGCCTGCGCGGCATATTTTGTTGCCCTGCCGCTATTATCGCTATAAGACCCGGGCAGTTTTGCGGCGGCATCGGTGAGGTCGCTGATAATCTGTTTGTATACCTCCTCCACGCTTGCCCTGGGCTTATTGTCCTTTTGGGGATCGTACACCTCTGTAGGTTCAAGCACCAGCGGAACGGCTTCGTTCATGCTGGTATTACCGGCGGAATAAGGCTGTCCGAAAAGGTTTACCAACTCGTAATAGGTAAGAGCGCGCACAAATTTAGCTTCGCCTTCAATAGCGTCTTTTTCAGCGGCATCCAGCAGGCCGAGCTTTTTCAATACCACATTGGCGCCATTGAGGGTAACGTAGGAGCGCTCCCAGATGCCTTGTGCAATCAGCGATTGCGTTACCTGCGCCTTGTTGAATACATCCCGGTAATCAGTAAAGGTGCCCACAAAAGTTACCTGACCGGCGCTGCCCAGCAGGTCTGGGATCAGGATATAGCGTTCGCCGAAAGCGTTAAAATCCTGCATGGATTTATAGGAGCCAAATAATACTGCTTTCACATCCGCTGCTGTTTGTATCTGATCCGGGGTAATGTGCTGGCCCGGTGTTACATCCAGTTTGTTGTTACAGGCTATGCCTGTTAGCAGCATCATGCTGACAGCAATTCTCAAAGGTATATGTCGGTTGAGTTTCATGTTGATGCGCTTTTAGAATTTAACATTTAACCCTACCGCAAAGGTCCTGGCCTGGGGTATGGTGTAAAAATCTGTTCCGCCGGCCACATTGCGGTCTGTTTCCGAAGAGGATCCCAGCGGAGTGGTATTTACTTCGGGATCACTGATGTAGTCTGTTTTTGTCCACAGGTTATAGCCGGAGAGATACAACCTTGCGCTGTTTATCTTCAGTACAGACAATACCTGTTTAGGCAGGGTATATCCCAGTGTAAGCGTCTTTAAACGGATATACGAACCATCGTAGATCCATCTGCTGGAGGCCCGCTGCCCGGTAGGATAACTAATGCTGACACGCGGCACATCCGTAATATCGCCTGGCTTTTGCCACCTGCGGAGTATTTCTGTTGTCTGGTTATCGAATCCTCCGCTGAAGCCTGCCGACTCGTAAGCCCCGGCCCTGTTATAGATCTCATTGCCCTGCACAAATGTAAAAAAGGCGCTCAGGTCAACACCTTTGTAGCTGAAGTTGTTGGTAAAGCCGCCGGTGTAATCGGGATTCGCATTGCCTGCCACTGTTCTTACCGCCTGGCCATAGTTGGTAGTAGGTTTGCCGTCTTTATCCATGTACAGCGCATCACCTGTTTCGGGATCTACACCCAGGTATTTCTGCAGGTAAAAAACACCGATCGCTTCTCCTTCAACAGCGCGCTGCTGACCACTTTCAACGATCTGTCCCTGCAGGTCTGTTATCTTGTTCCTGTTAAATGCAATGTTGAATGAAGTGGTCCATCTGAAAGCGCCGTCAATGTTCACGGAGTTGAGGGTAAGTTCAAGACCCTGGTTGCGCAGCTTGCCCAGGTTTCTCGTGATAACGTCAAAACCTGTGCTGGAAGGGATGTTTACATTCAGCAACAGGTCTGTTGTCCTTTTGTTATAGTAATCTACTTCACCGGATAAACGATTTCCCAGGAAACCGAATTCAATGCCTACATCTGCCTGTGTTGTTTTTTCCCAATGCAGGTCTGGATTGCCCAGCTGCGTAGGAACAAAACCTGGCAATGAGGGATAGTTGCTGATACCATAAAGAGAGAGGTACTCGTATTCCCCGATCTCAGCGTTACCGGTTAAACCATAGCTGGCACGCAGCTTCAGGAAGTTCAGCACTTTGGAGTCTTTCAGGAAATCTTCCTGTGATATGATCCAGCCCAGCGAGGCAGCCGGAAATGTACCGTATCTCTTATTGGGCCCAAACCTGGAAGAGCCGTCTGTTCTTACGCTCAGCCCTGCCAGATATTTATCTTTAAAGCTGTAGTTAGCACGAAAGAAGTAAGAAAGGAAATCATACCGGTTATTAACAGAACCGGCAAATGTGATGGAAGTAGCGCCACTAAGGTTTTTCACAGCATCTGAAGGGTATTGCCTTCCCTGCGCCACCATCTCTTTTGCATCATTCTGCAGGTAGCTCATACCTATTACGGCAGAGAGCTTATGTTGCGCTCCCAGCACCGGCGAGATGGTGAAATAGTTATTGGTATTAAAACTTACGTTCTGTGAAGAGGACGATTCTCCAAAGCCGATACCGCCACCATCTGTCGCATCCTTCCCTACAAATCTTTCCTGGTAAAAGCTCATCACGTCTGCGCCAAACTCTGTGCGGAAAGAAAGCCAGGGAAGAAAATTATAATTTGCATATGCATTGCCAAGGCTTCTGAAGGTGGTTTGTTTATCGCTGTTCAGCGCTGCATCTAAAAGCCCGTTGGCATATAATGTTCTTTTATTGAGCTTTCCTGTTGCCGGATCAATGATCGGCGAGATAGGCAGCTGGGCCACCAGCTGGCCGGGGCTGGAATAGTTATTATCCTGCGAAACCCTGTCCAGCTGCGAACGGGCAATACTTAAGTTCAATCCTATTGACAATCTATCCGTAGCTGAATGTTCCAGGTTTAAGCGCCCGCCGTAACGGGTAAATTTATTCCTGATCACGATGGCATCCTGTGCATCGTAGAAACCTGAAGCGAAGAAGCGTGTTTTTTCATTTCCACCGGAGGCCGACAGGTTTACCTGGTTACCCCTGGCTACGGAGCGGTAAATGGCATCTTCCCAATTGGTATTCACCTGCTGATTGCGCCAGTCTGTTCCCAGCGCATATTTATCCAGTATTGCGCTTTCGTAATACGCTTTATAGGCGCCTATTGCTTCCTGCTCTGATCCGAAACCATTGTAGCCGTTCCTGAAATCTATGCGGCCATCGTTCACGGCAGCTTCTTCCACCAGGTCTACATATTGTTTGGCGTCAAGGAAGCCGCGCTTTTTGGTGGGCTTCCCCCAGCTGCTGCTGAGATCAAGGCTGATCACTGTTTTCTGACCGGCCCTCCCTTTTTTTGTGGTGATGAGTACTACTCCGTTAGCGGCTCTGGCGCCATATATAGCGGCAGCAGAAGCGTCTTTCAGCACTTCTACGGATTCAATATCGTTTGGATTGATGTCGGCAACAGGGTTGGTGATCTCATTATTGACGTCAGATATGCTTCCGGTCTGTATAGGCAGGCCGTCGATCACATATAGCGGCTGGCTGCTGGCAGAGATGGAGGAGGTGCCTCTGATCCGCACTTTCAGTCCCTGACCTACTTTACCGCTGCCTGACTCTATCACTACGCCGGCAGCTTTGCCCTGTAGAGCAGATTCGAAGCTGGGTGCAGGGAAGTTTTCTATCTCTTTTGACGGCACTTTGGCGATAGCGCCTGTAAGGTCCCGTTTCACCTGGGTACCATAACCTACCACCACCACTTCTGACAGTTCTTTATTTCCGGTAGAAAGCTGGATGCTTATTTCCTGCCTGCCTGCAATATTCACTTCCTGGTCTGCATAACCAACAAAGGTAAATACGAGGGTTTGTGCGGCGGGAGGCAGGTTAATGGTGTAAGAGCCGTCGGCACTGGTGACCGTTCCGGCCACTGTTCCTTTGGCCTTTACAGTTACTCCTGGCAGAACAGCACCGTCTCTGGCATCGGTTACCCGGCCCCTCACTGTTCGTTGTTGTGCATAGGCAAATTGCAACATGCACAACAGCATGCCCATGAGAACTGAGTAGAATCGTTGCATAAGCAATATTTTGGTTCAATATCTTTCTTGAAGGGGGAAGGCTGGCGGCCCAACCGGATACTTCGATTAAAAGCGATATTTATGAGGGCAATATAGCCGCATTTGTCCCTACAGCCTAAAAATATATCTGTAATTAAAGGAAAAATAAACTAAAGCAAATGAATTTAAAAGCTAAATTGAAAAAATCCCATTGCCGTCTGACAAATGGGATTTTTTCCTTATAGGTGGTGCAATCTTGACAAATTTTGCAGGTTAGTCCCTGTTCCGGGCGCCGAGGTAGATCATTAAGTACTGGAAGAGGGTGACAATAGATGCCACAGCGGCAACTACATAGGTCATAGCAGCCCACCAGAGGGCGTCTTTGGCCTTGCTGAACTCCTGGGGCCTCATAATGGCAGCGCTGTTCAACCAGGCCAGGCCTCTGCGGGAAGCATCAAACTCCACCGGCAGGGTGATCACAGAGAACAGGGTAGTTACCCCGAACAGGATAATACCGCCCAGCAGCAGGGCCGGGAATACGTTTACCAGCAATATACCGCCCAGCAGGACCCATTGTACGAGTCCGGAGCTGATCTGTACGGCCGGAACCAGTTTAGACCGCATGGCCAGCCAGCGGTAAGAAGTGGCGTGCTGTACCGCATGACCGCATTCGTGAGCAGCCACGGCGGCAGCTGCAACACTGGCGCTGCTATATACTTCAGGACTAAGATTTACGGTCTTATTGGCAGGATTATAGTGATCTGACAGGAATCCATCCACAGAAACCACCTGCACGTCATAAATACCGTTATCCCGCAACATTTTTTCGGCAATCTGCTTACCAGTCATCCCGGATGAGGTAGGTACCTCACTATATTCCTTGAATTTGCTTTTAAGGCGCCAGCTCACCAGCATGCTGATGCCAATAAACAACAGGGACAAAAACATCACCCCGGGGGGCATACCGGGCATTATAAATAACATCATACTTGGTGTCATGCTCAATAGGTTAAAATACATTGTAAAATTACTAAGGTAAATGATCAAATTTTCATCCAACTGCTGCTGTTCAGCCCATTTTAAGGTTTCATTAAGAAAAGCGCCCTTACATTCCGGCGTCCTGTCAGTCTGAAAAATTAACACTGTCATTATGGCGTCACAATAAAAAATACCCCCTTGCATATGAGACTATTTGACAGTAATTAAAAGCTGTATTATTATGATTTTTTCATATGTAAAATAAACGGTTATCGCTCCTATTTATCAATATTTTACGACCCGGCAATGCAAGTAATATTAAATTCGAAATGCCCTGAAACGAGCGATGGGAGCCGATCTGTCACATTATGAAAACTTGTCAAAAGTTATTCACATCAATTAAATAAACTTTTTTATTCTGAACCCATTTAGTAATTTAGACCTGAATTTAATGGGTTAGTAAGTAGAAAGAGTCAACGGAATCTTCTGTTGGCTCTTTTTCTTTTTCCTATGTTTGAGGTTAAGATTTAAAAGTTAAAAGTTTGAACGTTTGATAACGTTTTTACCCCCTTTCCAAACTTTCAGATCTTCAAACTTTCAAACATTTTTTTATGAGCAAGATAAAGACCGCCTTCTTTTGTCAGCAATGTGGATATGAATCAGCTAAATGGAACGGAAGGTGTCCAAGCTGCGGACAATGGAACACATTTGTAGAAGAAAAGATACAGAAAGATGTTCCGCTACGTAACAACAACTGGAAACAGGAAGAACCTTCCCGCTCTGATAACATTATCAACCTCTCGGAAGTAACCGCCGTTGAAGAAGAACGTCTGCTAACGCCTGATGCAGAGCTTAATCGCGTACTCGGCGGTGGCATTGTACCTGGCTCCCTGGTGCTGGTAGGCGGTGAGCCCGGCATTGGCAAATCTACACTCTTTTTGCAGAACGCGCTGCTGTTGCCGCATATCACTACACTTTATGTAAGCGGAGAAGAAAGCGCACAACAGGTGAAGATGCGTGCAGACCGCCTCGGAATAAAGAATGATCAATTCTATCTTCTTACGGAAACGTCTACCCAAACTATCTTCCAGGAAATAAAAAAACTGCGCCCGCAGCTGGTGATCATTGATTCGATACAAACCCTGCAATCACCATTCATTGAAGCAGCGCCGGGCAGCATATCACAGATACGGGAGACTGCTGCAGAAATGCAACGCTTTGCCAAAGAAACACATACGCCGGTTTTCCTTATTGGTCACATCACCAAAGACGGCGCCATTGCAGGGCCTAAAATACTGGAACACATGGTGGATACCGTGCTTCAGTTTGAAGGCGATCAACATTACTCTTATCGCATTCTGCGTACTATCAAGAACAGGTTTGGATCCACCGCAGAACTTGGCATTTACGAAATGACGGGCCAGGGTATGCGGCAGGTAACCAATCCATCTGAAATACTGATTTCTCAACGGGAAGATCAATTGAGCGGAGTGGCCATTGCCGCTACGATGGAAGGCATGCGGCCTATGCTGGTAGAAGTGCAGGCGCTGGTTACTCAATCCGTGTATGGTACGCCGCAACGTACTGCTACCGGATTTGATCTTCGCCGTCTTCAGCTGCTGCTGGCGGTACTGGAAAAACGCGGTGGATTTCATTTCGGTGTAAAAGATGTCTTTCTCAATATTGCCGGCGGCATCCGTGTAGAAGATCCGGCAATTGATCTTGCAGTACTATGCGCCCTCCTCTCATCATATGAAGATACTCCCATTGGCAGCAAGATCTGTTTTGCAGGCGAAGTAGGTCTCAGCGGAGAGATCCGTGCAGTGAACCGCATTGAACAACGCATTGCGGAAGCAGAAAAGCTTGGGTTCGATAAGATCTTTATATCCAGGTATAATAAGAAAGGCGGCGCCGGTAAGTTTGATATTGAAGTGGTGCCGGTAGGCCGGGTGGATGAAGTGTACCAGCAACTCTTCTGAAAGCTGTAAGTTATTATCTTGCAGCTTTTAATATCCATTGTTATGACCATGATCCGAAACCTGTTTGTTTCTCTGATACATCTTTTCTACCCGCATGTTTGTAATAACTGCGGAGAAGGGCTCACGCCTGCTGAAAATGTACTCTGCCTGCGCTGTCAGCACCGTCTGCCACTCACCGGCTTTCACCTTTATGCCGATAATACCCTGGAAAAGGTCTTCTGGGGAAGAACAAAAGTGTGTCATGCCATGGCCGCCTATTATTATAACCAGGGCGCTGTGGTACGCCGCCTGGTTCACCAGTTCAAATACCACCGGCGGCGGGATATAGCCCTGCACCTGGGCCGCCAGATGGGGTTTATGCTGCAGCAAAGCGCGTGGCTAAACGAAATTGACTGCGTAGTGCCCGTACCCCTGCACAAAGCCAAGGCTCGCCGCCGCGGTTATAACCAGTCTGCCCTGCTGGCAACCGGCCTGGCAGAGATCATCAGGCGGCCGGTTCTGCCGCATGCCCTGCAGCGACTCAACTATACTGATTCTCAAACCCGTAAGAACCGCGTATCCCGCTGGGAAAATGTGTCGGGGGTTTTTACTGCAGGGGAAACCGCAGGCCTCCGTGGCCGGCACGTATTGCTAGTTGACGACGTGATCACTACCGGGGCCACTACTGAGGCCTGCTGCCTGGCTCTCAGGGAGGCAGGCGCTGTTGTCAGCATCTGCGCACTGGCATTTACTCACTAATTAATTATTAATTATTTTGACACAGGATATATTAACTTTACCGGCTGAAATACACCAGCTAACTTTGCCTCACAAAAATGCACTATTATGCTTAAATCATTGCTCGTATCCATGATGCTGCTATTGTCAGCACCCGGGGCCTTTTATAGCTTTAAAGTAGCATCCATTGACGGTGGAAAGATCAATTTTGCAGACTATAAAGGCAAAAAGATCCTGATCGTTAATACTGCCTCTCAATGCGGTAATACCCCGCAATATGCAGACCTGGAAAAGCTGTACCAGAAATACCAGGGCAAACTGGTGATAGTTGGTTTCCCGGCAAACAATTTCCATGCGCAGGAGCCTGGCAGCAACAAAGAGATCCAGGAATTCTGCACCAAAAAGTACGCTGTAACCTTCCCTATGGCAGCAAAAATATCTGTAAAGGGAGAAGATATACATCCTTTGTATAAATGGCTGTTAGCCGAAAGCAAAGCAAAACACTTTCAACCGGAAGAAGTTACCTGGAACTTCCAGAAATACCTGATTGATGAAAAAGGTAATCTGGTAGCCGTATTTTCTCCCAAAACACAGCCCCTGTCTGAAGAAGTGATAGCCGCGATCGAGAAGCATTACAATTGATGTATCAGGTACCCTGCTCCCTCTCATAACTGTTGCCACCATACCTATGTAATGTGCTGAGCACTTGTCCCGCAGTAAGCTTCGGGACAGGTGTATAGCCAACCGAATAGTAATTATTCAACCGCGTAAATATATATGCAAAGACAACTACTGTCCTTATTAACAGTGGCTGTACTTTGGGGAACCTGGTGTGCCTGTGAGAGTGGCAATAATTCCCCTTCGTACAGCTGTTCGGGCTACACCATGCACCTGTCATTTCAGGATAGCAGCGGCATTAACCTCGACGTAAGTAATAATACCCTATTCCGTACAACTGCAGATACCGGCAACTATAAGCACCTTGCCACAGAAGCCCTGGTAGACTCCTTTAAGCTCATAATTAACCTGCTGGACGGACCTTACCATAACAACACAGTGTGGGACGACAGCCTTCCAAAAAAAGCCTATAATTACAGCAAGACTATGCCGGGAATGAATCATGGGCTGGTACTGGCAGGTATCAGGGATGGCAGCGGCATCAAATATTTTGAAACAGATACTTCGTGCGTGGTGCTTACCCAATGGGACACCAGGAAGCTAACCATGTCTGGCAGCTACTACTTTGAAGCTAATAATCATACTGTTAAAGGCGCCGGCACTTTTACAAATGTCTGTTTTGTTTCACTGAAATAGTGTGTTAGATTTGCTGCTTCATGCTTTTCTCAAATATCATAGGACAGGAAAATATCCGCCAACAGCTGGTACAGGCAGTCCAACAAAACCGGCTTAGCCATGCTATGCTGCTGCTGGCCCCTGAAGGAGCGGGCGGTTTACCATTGGCGCTGGCCTTTACCCAATACCTGGTATGTGAGAACAAACAGGAACACGATGCCTGCGGACAATGTTCTGCCTGTATTAAAGCCTCACAGTATATCCATCCGGACATCCACTTCTCCTACCCTGTTATTCCGCGCAAACCTGGTGATAAACCCCTCAGCACGGATTATGCAGCAGAATGGCGCGAGTTTATCGGCACTCATCCATATGGTAATGCCTATGACTGGCTGCAGTTCATTGGTGCAGAGAACAAGCAGGGCAATATCACGGCCAATGAATGCCATGATATTATCCGCAAACTCAGTCTTAAAAGCTTCGAAAGCCAATATAAGATCCTGCTGATGTGGATGCCCGAATACCTGGGCAACGAAGGTAACCGGCTACTGAAATTGATAGAAGAGCCACCGCCCAATACCCTGTTTATCCTGGTGGCGGAAAACCAGGAGCAGATACTGGCCACCATTCTTTCACGCACTCATCTCATCAGGGTCAATCCGCTTCCAAAAGAAGTGCTGGTTGATGCGCTGGTAACCCGGGCCAAGGCGGCCCCTGCCAAAGCGAGGCAGGCAGCTACCATCGCCATGGGCAATTACCGCGAGGCAATGACACTTCTGCAAAATGCAGAAGATGATTACCATGAGCTGCTGCGCAACTGGCTGAACTATATATTTACCGGCAACCGTCCTGCCCTTCAGGCATGGATAGAACAGATAGCCAGCACCAAGATCGGCCGCGAGAATCAGAAGCAGTTCCTCCGCTATTTTATCAACCTGCTGGAACATAGCCTGCGCCTCCAGTTCCTGGACAGGCAACAGCTGGCATTTTCTGAAGAAGAGATGGATTTTGCCGCCAAGCTGAACAAGCTGGCCAATCTCAAACAAATGGAAAGTATCATGGAGCTGCTGGACAATGCCTGCTATTATATTGAGCGCAATGCCAATGCCAAGCTGTTATTCCATGCGCTGTCTATCCGCCTGCAGTACATTTTCCGGAATAAGCCCCTGCCAGTGCTCTAAAATTGGTGATCCCGGCAACCTTTCCCCGATTTTTAGCTACCTTTGTGCCCACTGTCCTTTGTATCCTATAAAATAATATGTATTTTGAAGGAGATCAGAGGGTCAGGATAGGAATTGATATTTAGTAAAATTTAAATTAAACTGAACAATATGGCTTGTGCCGGATGTGGTACGGGTGCGGATGGGAAGCCAGCAGGATGCAAAAGCAACGGAGGATGCAGTAGCGGAGGATGTAACAGGCTTAATGTATTTGATTGGCTGGCCAATATTCCCTTGAGTGATAGCTTAGCACCATTTGATATTATAGAAGTTAGCTTTAATAACGGTAGTCGTAAAGATTTTTTCCGCAATGTTACCAGGCAGCTGTTTGATAAAGGCGAAATGGTAACTGTGGAAGGCATTAGCGGTTTTGATATAGGAACCGTAAGTCTTACCGGCGAGTTGGTAAAGCTGCAGATGAAAAAAAGACGGGCAGAAGATACCCCCGAGGTAAAAAAAGTGTTGCGCCGCCCCACGGCCGACGATCTGCACCGTATGAACGAGAATAAGGCCCGTGAAAGGGAGGCGCTGATAAAAGCAAGGGCCTTAGCCCGCAACCTTGGCCTCGAAATGAAGCTGACAGAAGTGGAAATTCAGGCCGATGGCCGTAAAGCCACTTTCTTCTATACGGCTGATGACCGCGTGGATTTCCGTGAGCTGATCAAAGTATATGCCTCTGAATTCCGGGTAAAGGTGGAAATGCGCCAGATAGGCGCCCGCCAGGAAGCCGGTAAGGTAGGGGGTATCGGCAGCTGCGGACGTGAGCTTTGCTGCTCTACCTGGCTGTCTGACTTCAAAAGCGTGAACACCACCGCCGCCCGCTATCAGAATCTTTCTATTAACCAGGCAAAACTGTCCGGACAATGCGGCCGCCTCAAATGCTGCCTTAACTACGAGCTGGACACCTACCTGGATGCACTGAAAGACTTCCCGGAAGACGCCGATACTATCGAAACCGCAGGTGGAGTAGCCAGCCTGCAGAAAAGAGATATCTTCAAGAATCTCATGTGGTACAGCTACGACAGCAGCAACAAACAATACCCGCTTACTATTTCCCGGGTTAAAGAGATCCGCCAGCTGAACAAACAGGGTATTAAACCCGAGGAGCTTAAAGCCGTTGAAGTAGTGGTAGCCAAACCTAAAGAAACAGACCTGGGCTTTGCTGATGTAGTAGGCCAGATCAGTCTTCGCTCCCTGGAAAAAACTGCTCATAAACGTAAGCAGAAGGACAAGGAGAAACAGAAGCAACAACATCACCAGAAACAACAGGCGCAGCAGGGACAAAAACAACCCCAGCCGCAGCAACAACAGCAGCCTAAAAAAGGCGGCGGTGATACCAGGCAGGATCAAAAACAACAGCAACACAGACCAGAACAGAAACAACACCGGGAGCAGAAACAACAACATCCGCAGCAGCAGCAACAAAAGCAGCGGAATGAGCAAAAACAAGGCCCCCGCCAGGATAACAGTAATAACCGCCAGGAACAAAGAGGGCCCAGGGATCAGAAACCGCGTCCTCCCAGACCCAAAGGCAAAGAATAATTAGCGTACACACTATAGAAAAGGGGTATCCGTCAGCTGGCGGATACCCCTTTTTATTTTTATCTGCAGGGCGGCCTCAGGTCTCCTGCTGAAAATGCAGCTTGTAGTAATGCATATTGGTGGCTTCGTCAAAACCACGTTCTATCAGATCACGATCGCCATGTATATAAACGTGGAAGTTGCGGTCCAGCTTTAATACACTCTTGAATACTTTTTGCTGTTTCTTTACAGCCGGCGCAGATATATCAAATTCATCGGGGATCTCCTGGCGGAACTCCTGCTGAAAGTGCTCGCGGTATTCCTTGAACGAGGCAATGGCATCCGGGTGTCCCAACACTTCCTGCGCAAAATCATCCAGCTGAAACTGCTCTTTCTCTTTGAAATAGGCGGCAGATTTGTTAAGCAGGTCAACCTGGTCCACCCGGTTCATCTCGTATTCGTTGGGCAGCTTATCCTGTATGAACAGTTTGCACATATTCACGGCAGTTTCTGTCTGAAGATAATTGTCTTCACGGCGCTGTACCTGTAAGAAAGCGTCTTTCCAGTACACCGCCTCATTCTGTTTGCTGATGCTGTCTATCACACTTACCTTATAACCGTTCTCCTCTTCTAAATTGAATATCAGGCATCCTTTATCCAGCTTATTGATATTAATACCGTCCTCGTAATTTACCTGATAATTGTCGTCGGAAAGAAATACCTTGAGGTAGGTATCGCGGTTCTCTGATTTGAAGATCCCGATCGCCTCCGCTTCCTCTCCGTCTGTAAGGCATTTGCTGAAATAGGCGATATACAGCTCTCCTCCCTTTATCTTGGGGTGGGTAGAATGTTTGTAGAGATGCTTGGCAATATTCACTGACTGCTCATAGAAGTTATCTCTGTCTGCAAAGATGCGCTTGCAGTATTGGAAAACTTCATTTAACTGAAGATCGGCCTCATGATAAAAACGGAAGTATTCCGCATTGTTATTAAAAGGTTGTATAAAATATGTAAGCAGCAATTGGCTGATGGCTTCATCCTGCAAATCCAGTGGTGCCTGTGAACAGATCAAAGGTTCATCCTGTGATGAATTGCCTACTTTATGGATGGCCAGGTGCGCTAAATCCTGGAATTCTGAAACATGGATCATGGGTGCGAAAATAGTAAAAAAGTAGGCCGCCCATCACTAAGCCGGATAGATATACAGGTTGCTTTCACTGATAAATTTATATAGCTTCGCAAAGCCGCAGGCAAAGGCCTGCACACCATATTCAATTTGAACTAACATGCACAGATCTATCGGTTTTTTGGCAGCTTTCATTATCATTTCGGGCACTGTTACAGCACAGAAAAAGAAAGGGTTGTATGAAGCGACTGACCTTACTCAGGAGAACATGTTCTCCCAGAATATTGAAGGACCTAATTTTGACAAGGACGGCAACCTGTATGTGGTAAACTTCCAGCAGGACGGCACCATTGGCAAGATCAACACCAACGACGGTACCGGGGAAATATTCGTGACCCTGCCTGAAGGCAGCATCGCCAACAGTATTGTATTTAACAGCGAAGGCAATATGCTCCTCGCCGATTTCAAAGGTCATAACGTACTGCAGGTGGATATGCAGACAAAAAAGATCAGCGTATATGTTAGTACCAAACAGTTCAATCAGCCTAATGACTTCTGCCTCAACAGCAAAGGTCAGCTGTTTGCCTCTGATCCAAACTGGAAGGAGCAGAACGGACAACTGTGGCGTATTGACGAGGGGGGCCACCCGGTATTAGTAGAGCATCACATGGGTACCACCAACGGAATTGCCCTGAGCCCTGATGAAAGGATCCTTTATGTAAATGAAAGCGTTCAGCGCAAGATCTGGAAATACGATATAGACGAGAGAGGCAATCTCTCCAATAAAAGACTGTTCGCTGAATTTCCTGACTTCGGGTTTGATGGTATGAAATGTGACAAAAAGGGAAATCTGTACGTATGCCGTCATGGCAAAGGAGTGATCGCCGTGCTTTCTCCTAAAGGTCAGCTGATCCGTGAAGTGGCTCTTAAAGGCAAACTATGCAGTAACCTGGTATTTGGTGGTAAGGATAAGAAAACCGTGTATGTAACCCTGCAGGACAGAAAATGCATTGAGACATTCAGGGTAGCCACCGCAGGAAAATAACACTACGGCACAAGGCCATATATACATGGTCGATAGTCCACAAGCAAGCTTCGGACTATCGACCATTTTCTTTTTTAGATATTCAATCCCCCACAGGCGCTGATCACCTGGCCGGTCAGGTAATTACCCATGTCTGAAGCCAGGAACAGGCATACATTGGCAATATCCTCCGGTTTACCGAAGCGTCCCAGCGGAATCTTCTCTATATAAGCTTTGGCGCCCTCACCATCTTTCAGGTAATGCGTCATATCTGTTTCAATAAAACCGGGAGCAACGGCATTGCAACGGATGTTACGGCTGCCCAGCTCCTGCGCTATGGATTTGGTAAACCCAATGATACCGGCTTTGGAGGCGGCGTAGCTGCTTTGACCCGCGTTGCCTTTGATACCAATGATAGAGCTCATATTAATGATAACGCCGTTCTTGGCTTTCATCATAGGGCGTATCACATGCTTGGTCATGTTGTATACGCTCTTCAGGTTAATATCCATCACATCATCCCACTGGTCAGGGCTCATGCGCAACAACAGGTTGTCCTTTGAAATACCGGCGTTGTTCACACAAATGTCTACCTGCCCAAAATCTTTCAATACATCATTCACCAGTGCTTCACAATCTTCAAACAAGCCTGCGTTGGACTTATATGCCTTTGCCTTTACACCTTTGGACTGCAGCTTTTGTTCCAGGGCCTTGGCTTTCTCATCAGAGCTCAAATATGTAAAGGCTACGTGAGCGCCCTGCTCTGCAAATTTTTCTGCGATCGCTTCTCCGATCCCGCGGCTGGCACCTGTTACAATAGCAACTTTGTTCTCCAGTAATTTCATGTTGTCAGTTGATCTATTAAGTAATTAAGAATGAGTAATGGAATATCTATAAAGCACCTGCAAATTTCAGGATCTCTTCCACATAGTGCCTTTCATTATTCAGGCGAGGTACTTTATGCTGGCCTCCCAGCTTGCCTTTGCTTTTCAGCCATTCGGTAAAAGTACCCTTTGGCAGCACATGTATCACCGGCATATGCAGTGCAATATCTTTATGGCGTTTGGCCTCATAGTCAGAGTTAACGGATTTCAGCTTGGCATCCAGCGCCCGCGTGAACTGTTGCAGGTCTGCAGGTGGCGCTTCAAACTCGATCAACCATTCATGTCCTCCGTTACCCTTATCACTGAAGTAGATGGGCGCAGCCGTATAATCATTCACAATAGAGCCGGTCACTTCACAGGCATGAGCAATAGCTTTGTCAGAGTTCTCCACGATCAGCTCTTCACCGAAAGCGTTAATGAAGGATTTTGTACGGCCGCTTACCTTGATACGGTAAGGCGCCAGCGACACAAATTGTATCGTATCTCCCACCAGGTAGCGCCATAGCCCGCCGTTGGTGCTGATGATCAGGGCGTAGTTCTTGCCCAGCTCCACGTCCTGCAATTGCAGTGTGCGGGGCTGTTCTTTCCCATATTCCTCCATCGGCATAAACTCATAGAAGATACCGTGGTTCAGGAACAACAGCAATCCTTCCTGACCTATAATGTCCTGGGCGGCAAAGAAACCTTCAGATGCATTGTAGGTCTCCTGGTAATACATATCGGGTTTGCGGATCAGTTTCTTAAACTGATCGCGGTAAGGTGTAAAACTTACGCCCCCGTGCATATACAGTTCTATATTAGGCCATACATCCGCCAGGTTATCAGTGCCTGTCAGCTCAAAGATCCGTTTGATCAGCACCAGTGTCCAGGTAGGCACCCCAGCTATAGAGGTTACATTCTCATGGATAACAGCGTTGGCCATACGCTCTATTTTCTCTTCCCATTCATCCATCAGGGCAATGGAAAGATCGGGCGTGCGGATCATGTTGCCATAAAAAGGCATGTTCTGCAACATAACAGCGCTCAGGTCTCCATAGTACGAGTCACTCTCAGGCGACAGCTTGTTTACCTGGTGGCTGCCGCCTATTACCAGCGATTTGCCGGTGAGCAGGTCGGAGTCAGGGAAGTTATTATAGAACAAGGAAAGTACATCTCTGCCGGAACGGTAGTGACATTCGTCCAGGCTTTCTACAGATACAGGGATGAACTTGCTTTTATCTGCAGTGGTGCCGCTTGATTTGGCGAACCATTTTATCGGTGTGTTCCACAAAACATTCTGCTGTCCTTCCATCACCCTTTGTATATAGGGTTTAATGGAGTCATAGTTATGTACAGGGACCCGCTGCTTAAATTCATCTATTTTAAAGATGCTGGAAAAACCGTATTGCTTGCCGAACTCCGTATACTGGGCGGCACTGATCAAACTTTGGAATACCTGCTGCTGCACTTGTAGGGGATACTGCATAAAATACTCTATGCGTCCCATACGCAATCGCGCCAATTGAGATATTGCAGGACTTAAAATTCTCATAATAGGAAAGGTTCATTTGAAGTTTTGAGGTTTGGCCCCAATAACATTATTTATTGTTGTTTAGCAGCTTCATCCAGGTAGTTCTTACGGCGCAGAATGAAATTTTGTCCAAGATACACTTTTCTTACCTGTTCGTCTGCTGCCAGTTCTTCAGCAGTGCCGGCTTTCAATATTTTACCTTCAAACAATAAATATGCCCTGTCTGTAATAGACAGCGTTTCCTGTACATTATGGTCTGTGATGAGAATACCGATATTCTTGTACTTCAGCCTTGCAACGATGGATTGTATGTCTTCCACGGCGATGGGATCGATACCGGCAAAAGGCTCGTCCAGCAGGATAAACTTGGGATCTACGGCCAGTGCTCTCGCTATTTCTGTACGCCGGCGCTCTCCGCCGCTCAGTACATCACCCGGGCTTTTGCGCACATGCTGCAGCCTGAATTCGCTGAGCAGCGCTTCCAGCTTTTCTTTCTGCTGCGCCTTTTTCAGATTGGTCATCTCCAATACGGCTGAAATATTATCCTCCACGCTCAGTTTACGGAATACGGAAGCCTCCTGGGGCAGATAGCCAATACCCATTTGCGCCCTTTTAAACATGGGAAGCTTGGTAATGTTCACGTCATCCAGGAACACTTCTCCCTCATCCGGCTTGATCAGCCCTACCACCATGTAGAAGGTGGTGGTCTTGCCTGCGCCGTTAGGGCCCAGCAGCCCTACAATCTCACCCTGCGATACTTCTACAGACACGTGGTTTACCACTGTTCTGTTGCGGTAGCGCTTAACTAACTGATCTGTATGAATTTTTAATACCATATGTTCAAACTTAGCAAAAATAACCATTTAACCAAGATTATATTATTTTTGCCCCTCATAAAAATAACGGGATGAAAGTTACCGAACATATAGCTCAGGCAAAGGATACCCTGATCTCTTTTGAAATATTACCTCCCCTGAAAGGAAAGAGCATAGAGTCTATATATGACCATCTAGATCCTCTGATGGAATTCAAGCCTTCATTTATCAACGTTACTTACCATCGCAGCGAGCATATGTTCAAAAAGAGGGGAGATGGCAGTTTCGAGAAAGTAGAGATCCGGAAACGCCCCGGTACTGTAGGTATTTGCGCCGCCATTATGAACCATTATAATGTAGATGCAGTGCCTCACCTGATCTGCGGAGGCTTTAGCCGGGAAGAAACAGAGAATGCGCTTATTGACCTTAACTTCCTGGGTGTGGATAATGTGCTGGTGCTCCGTGGCGATGCCCCCAAGAATGAGACCTTCTTTGAACCGGATCCTGATGGGCACCGTTACGCTATTGACCTGCTGCAGCAGGTAGTGCACATGAACAACGGCATTTACCTGGAAGAAGACCTGCAGGGCGGCGTAAAAACCAAATTCTGTATAGGCGTGGCCGGATACCCGGAGAAACATTTTGAGGCGCCCAACTTGCAGACAGACCTCACACATCTGAAAAGGAAGGTAGAGAACGGAGCCGATTATATCATTACCCAGATGTTCTTCGATAACCGGAAATTCTTTGATTTTGTGGCAAAATGCCGCGAAATGGGCATCACGGTCCCGATCATTCCAGGCCTTAAACCGCTTACTACCAAGAAACAGCTTACAGTGCTGCCCCGTACCTTCCATGTAGATATTCCCGACGATCTGGCAAACGAGGTGTTGAAATGCAAAACAGATAAGGATGTAGAAGAGATAGGCACTCAGTGGCTGATACAGCAGTCAAAAGAATTGAAGGAATTCGGCGTACCGGTGCTGCACTATTATACCCTGGGCAAACCTAAGGTGATCAAAAAAGTAGTGGAAGCGATCGTATAAAGAAAAATGCCAGTACGTAGAAACGCAATGGCATGTACGAATAACTGTCACACTTTTTGTTTTTTTGTCCTATGTCGATATCACTAAGACGGAAAACATAAGTGCTCCCCCTAATAAAGAAACAAAAAAAACGTCCCGGCAAATGCCGGGACGTTTTCGTTTTAGTTGTACTATATTTCTATTATGGTTATTTCTTCTTGCCTTTGAACAGGTAACCAACGCTGACACCAAAGTAGTTATTCTTTGATTTAGAACCATCAGGATCCAGGTTAGTTAAACCCAGGCTGTAGTTAACACCGAACAGCAGACCGTTCTTCAGCTCATAGCCGGCCAGGAAGTTTGCACCAGCGTCAATGCGTTTCAGGTGCATGGCAGCGTCGTCATTAGCGTCTATTTCGCTACCTTTTTTACCATCAAATTTAACGTCGGCATCTTCGTCGCCTGCTTTTAGCTTACCGCTTAAGCCAAAGCCTACATAAGGGCCAGCGCCAACAAAAATGCTACCGGCGCCAACTTCGTGTTTGTACAGGAAGTTTACAGGCAGTTCCAGGTAGTTAAAGGACAGCTTTTGTGCCGGGAATTCTATCTCGGTACCACCAACAGTTCCCTTAAATGCTTCTGATTTTGCTCCTTTAATAATGAAGAGCAGCTGGGGCTGTAAAGAAAAGTTTTCGGCCAGGGAGATGTCAGCTATGCCACCAACATGGAAGCCTGAAAGCCTTTTGGTGAATTCGCTGCCGTCGCCGCCGCTAACACCGGAGTTGTTATAACCGGCTTTAATACCGAATGAAACTTGGGCATAGGTAGATAGGGTTCCTACGAGGGCCAACAGTACTAGTACTACTTGTTTTTTCATTTGTGAAAACTGGTTTTGTTTAATAATCGCCGCAAAGATATATCACATATTCAATTTTAATAATTTGTTTATTTTAAATATTCGTTTATTTTGAGCGGCAGCTACTTTAATCTACATATTTATATATGATTAAAAAATAAAAAGTCCCATCCAACCAATTTATGGACAGGACTTTATAAGGTAATATTTCATTACTGTCAGTAGTCTTCCCGGTTCAGTAAAATTCCGAGACTAATACCCAGATATCTGTTTTTGAGCTTGCTGCTGGCTGCCCTGTCAATATCTGTCAACCCTATGCTGTAATTGGCGCCCACTACAATAAGGTTGTTAAACTCCAACCCCAGCATGAGATTAGCGCCAGCATCCCAACGCCTTAACTTGGAATTGGTGGATATAATATTTGTGCGGTCATTGAACCTGATTTCCTGGTGGGTATTTTCCACTACATTGCCATTATAGCGGATAGCCAGGTCGTATTTGCCGTTCAGTGCATAACCAATATAAGGTCCTGCTCCCATTGCCAGCTTTCCGAAAGAGAACGGGATCTTATATACGATGTTCAAGGGCAGCTCCAGGTAATGCAACTTGATCTCTCTGGCCGAAGGCATAAATACACCGGCAGGCCCCGACACCGGCGGTTCAAATTGGGCGCCCACAGTGTTGTAACGGAGCAGGGGCTGAATATAAAACCCTCCCTTAATCGGCATATTGACCATAAAATCCACATGCCAGCTGTTTAAGCGGGTGGGAGAACCAAGACCATTGTATTTATAACTAATGGTCGCGTCCTTGTAGCGCAGGTCTGCCATGGTATAGCCGCCACGGAGTCCTATACTAATCTGCGCATGTAGGGGTAATCCGGCTAGGATAGCCAGGAATAGAAGATATGTAAAATTCTTCATGCATCTGTCCTGTTTAGATGAAAAACCGTTATGAAAAAACCGTTAAAAAAAATATTGTCCTTTTTTCTTATTTATCAGGGGCACACAAACGTCTCTTGCTTGCACAGACCGCTAAAGTACAAATTATAATATAATGAGATTACCTGTTAACATAAAAAAAACGGTCCTGAGCGTCAGGACCGTTTTGCAGATTTGCATGCGGTTTACAGTTTTTCTTACTTGCCACCGAATTTATAACCTACGGAAACACCGAAGGAGGTGTTCTTCCAGGAATAATCTGTATTATTGATCGTTTTCTCGCTTACCGCATTAACAAGACCCAGGTCGGCATTCAATCCGAAATATAGGCCCTGCGGCATTTCATATCCCACCTGGATGCCGGCGCCGGCGTCAAAACGGTTCAGCTTAAAATCTCCGGCCTCATCATCAAAGGCTTTAACTTCTCCGGTAGCGGTACCTATAGTACCTTTCAGCTTACCACCAACACCATAAGCCAGGTATGGGCCTACGCCCAGCACCAAGTTACCGGCACCCACCTGGGGTTTATAGGTGAAAAGAATAGGCAGCTGCAGGTAAGATAAGTTAGCTTTAAAACTTGCCAGATCGCTGTTGTCCTTGTCTTTACCACCTTTTCCGGCATATAACAAGCCAGTGCCGATAAAGAACTCATCCGCCAGTGGAAGGTCAACTGTAACTCCTGCCCTTACACTGGTCTTCAGGCTGCTGGTTTCTTTGTCGCTTCCTTCTTTGGTAGTATAGCTCGAGAAGTTAGGCCCGGCTACAATACCCCATTTTACCTGTCCGAAAGAAAATCCGGCGATCAGCATGCCAACGGCGAACAATAATGCTTTTTTCATTTGTGAATGTTTTGTTTGGAAAGGCACCTGCAGGCCCGGTGCTGTCTCCTTTTTTGCTTGCATGGTTTTTGAAAGGATGCGGCCTGCGCGCATCGTGATCAAAAAACTATTCCCTATATACAAATGTTGAAGGTCAATTGTTTAGAACAGGAAACCGGCAGATATGCTGAATACCCGGTTCTTGTTCTTGTTGTCACTGCTACTCTCTGCACCGGAGTTGATCTTGTTAAAACCAAGGCCGTACTGGGCAGAAAGCAGGAAGCGGGATATTTCCGCACCTACCATTACATTACCACCCCAGTCAAAACGCCTGTACTTGTTCCTCCCCTGGTTAGGGTCATCATTATTGAACGGGGTATCATCGTCCCATACAATATCAGACTTGCCAGTGGTATTAACTATCCCGTTATTGAACTCATACTTGTTCTTACCGGCCACCCCAAAGGCAAAATATGGGCCAATACCGGCAAAGAGCCTGCAATCTGATCCTATCGGGATCTTACCTACAAAGTTTAAAGGAACCTCGATGTACTGTGGATTGGTTGTATACTTTGTATACGGGTCAGCTACTGATGGAGAACCTTTACTACCGGACTCCAGTTTGGCCCCTTTACTGGTGTAAAATACGCCTGGCTGAAAGGATAACACATTTTTGATCAGCGGCATGTCAGTGATTACCCCTATATGATAGGACGGTAAGGTCCTGCTATTGTCAACAGTCCCATCATTATTCGTTGAAATATTTGCCAGGTTGAGGCCACCTTTAACACCTACCCTGACCTGAGATACGGCCGCAAATGAAATGGCCAGGGCTGCAACGCATAGGATGATTCTCTTGGTCATAATCGAAAGGTTTAGTTCACTGAAAGTAAACCAAAGACTATGCCAACTGCTTTTTTTACACCTTTATCTTGTTGATCTTAAATGGATTACAGCGATCGAATCTAGCAAACCCGTCAGGGAGAAGTATCATTTTGTTACCGCCGCGGTATCATTTTCCAGTCTTTCCAGGAAACCATTCAGCTGTTCCACTCCCAAACGTTTGGCCAGGATCTTCTTCTTTTCATCCAGCAGGTACACTACAGGGGTGCTGTATACATCGTACAAACGGCGATAGTTACTTTGCGACTGGGGATCCCAGACGTGAATCCAACCGCTTAGCTGGTGTTGTTTGATAAATTGCAGCCATTCTTCACGGGTCCCGTCTGTACGTATGCCCAGCATTACTACTCCTTTACGTTGCCAGCTGGCTTTAAAAGCGGAATCCAGCCTCGGGATCTCCGTTTTACAATGACCACAGGTGGGATCCCAGAAAACCAGTACAGTAAACTTGGCCTTTGTGCTATAGAGTGAAAGCGGTTTGGCGGAAGAATCCTGCATCTCCAGCGGCGGGGCCTGTTGCCCTATGAGGTTGGGGGCAATCGCATAGGCCCTTGAAATGATCTTATTTTGCTGTTCTGCGCTCAGCCAGTACGCCTCGCCAGGCACGTAATATTTCTCTACCAGGTGTACAAATACCGCGTCCATACCCATATACTGGGAGGTTTCGTAGTGATAGGTGAGCCACCATAAGGTATATTTGAACATTTCCTTATCCTTGCGGGTCTTTGCCAGCAACTGGTCACATTCTATTTTTGCCGAATCCGGGTCTAAGGCTACCAGCTGGGTAAAGTATTTCTGTAATTTCCCTTCCAGTATGGGGGTCCGCACCAGCCTTCCGTCGTTCAGGTTTACGTCATCCCAGTAATGCGCTTTAAAATAACGGTAAGCAAAGGTAGAATCCGCATTAGCCGGCTTTGCTGGTATCTCAGGCTCTTTCATGGCCTTAAAGATGCTGGTCAGGAGGGATTCAGGATGTTTGGCAATAAAGTCGTACCGGTAGTCCTGGATCCTTTTGTTCAAAGCCACCTGAAGTGGTTTTGCTTTGGCGCTGTCTGCCGCTGTCCTGGCCGCCAGCAATTGTTGCATTTCGCTGGACTGCGGCCCCAGGGAGGCCAGAAAACGGTTATACCCCAGAAACAGATCGTTTTCAGGGGAGTTTTTATAAACTGTTTTGCCTACCAGGTCGCTGGTATCTGCTTCAACTGAGAAATGCTGCTTTTCACCCAGCAACATCTCGAAGTAACGCGATTTGCCCGGGAATACCACCAGGTAAATCCCACCGGGCAGAACTTCTTTGCCCTTCAACACAGCGGTGCCGTCAGCCCCGATCATCGCAGAGTCGGCCAGGTAAGTGCCTTTACCCATATAATGGGCCAGGAACATCTTTCCACTGGTATAGTTCTTAAGACGTATAGTGAGTTCATAGCCTTGTGCCTGCAACTGCAGATGGCTGTAAAAAAGGATCGTAAGAATGAATAAAAGTTTACGCATAGGATTAGGATGTGTAAATGTAAAATGATAAACGCAAAATGTGAAATATATGTTATAAGCTGCAAGCCGCAAGCTACAAGGTGTCAGGAGCTAATATATATGGCAAATCTTGCAGTTTCTGGCTGATAGCTTATGCCTAATTAACTACCTTTGCATCCGTGAGGAAAAAAAATGTAGTACTTGAAAAAGTACCGGTAAGCGCTTATGCCGCGGAAGGCAAGGCCCTGGCCCGTATAGATGGCAAAGTTATATTCATTGAAGGAGGCGTGGTGCCCGGTGATGTGGTGGATATCAGGCTGAGTAAGAATAAGAAGGACTGGGCCGAAGGCAAGGCCATTCACATCCACTCCTATTCCAGCCAGCGCGTAGCGCCCTTCTGTGAACATTTTGGCGTTTGCGGCGGCTGTAAATGGCAAATGCTGCCCTACTCCCTTCAGCTGGAATTCAAACAGCAGCAGGTGGAAGACCATCTGCGTCGTATAGGCAAGCTGCAGCTTCCCCCTATAGATCCGATCATGGGCGGTCAGCACAGCACCCGCTACCGTAATAAGCTGGAATTCACATTTAGTAACAAGGCCTACCTTACCGACGAAGAAATCGCCCGGGAAGGTACTATCACCCGGCGTAACGCGGTGGGCTTCCACATACCACGCCTCTTTGACAAGGTGCTGGACATTCATACCTGTCACCTGCAGGACGAGCCCGTGAACCAGATACGCAACACCGTCCGCGAATACGCCCTGGCAAACGACCTGTCCTTCTACGATATCAGGGCGCAGCAGGGCTGGCTGCGAAACCTGGTAGTACGGATTTGCACCACCGGCGAGGTAATGATAAACCTGGTGATCAGCTATGAGGATGAACCGGCCCGCAAAGCCCTGTTTGATCACCTGCTGGCAACCGTACCGGGCATTACTACCATCGTTTATACCATCAATCCTAAAAAGAATGATAGTATATTTGACCTGGAACCCCGGGTATATTACGGAAAAGGCTACGTCGAAGAGCAGCTGGAAGAATTTGTCTTCAAAATAGGCCCCAAGTCTTTTTTTCAGACCAATACCTACCAGGGCACGGTCCTCTACCAGATAACAAGGGACTTTGCCGGCCTGACAGGAACAGAAATTGTGTATGACCTATACTGTGGTACCGGTAGCATTGGTATTTTTGTATCCCGCAAAGCGGCTAAAGTGATTGGGATAGAGCTGATTAAGGAGGCGATAGACGATGCGAGGGAAAATGCCGCCCGCAACAAGGTAAACAACGCAACATTCTTTGCAGGCGATGTAGTTGACATCTGTGATGATAACTTCTTTGCGCAGCACGGCCAGCCTGACGTGGTCATTACCGACCCTCCACGGGCAGGTATGCACGAAAAGCTGGTAAGTAAACTGTTACAGATAGCAGCACCTAAAATAGTATATGTAAGCTGCAACCCGGCTACACAAGCCAGAGACCTGGCGCTGTTAAGCGAGTTATATACTGTTACAAAAGTTCAGCCCGTAGATATGTTCCCACATACCCACCATATTGAGAACGTAGTACTGCTGGAGAAAAAAACCCATAGCTAAAAAAAGATACAATGAACGAATTCAGGCCCGGCAGATTTGAGATTCTTCCTATGGTGATCAAAAACCTATTGATCATCAACGGGTTGGTATACCTGGCACAAGTAACCCTCCAACCTATGATGGGTGAGAAGATTACGGATATGTTTGCCCTCCACTACTGGGGTTCCGATATGTTCCGCCCTCACCAGATCATTACCCACCTGTTCATGCACGGTTCCATCGGCCATCTTTTCATGAACATGTTCACCCTCTGGATGTTTGGCAGCACCCTGGAAAATGTCTGGGGACCTAAACGCTTCCTGATATTTTACATCATTTGCGGTATAGGCGCCGCCCTGTGCCACCTGGGCGTGCTCACTTATGATAATGTTCATCTTACCCGTGATGCGGAAGCATTCCTCAATGATCCGACCTATTCCAACTTCGCACTGCTGGATCGCCACTATGATCTTGGCTCAGGAGCGTTCAGGATCGAAGGCCTTAAAGAAGCGCTGGCACAAAACCCGAACGATCCGCAGCTGATCCAGGATGCAAGGGTATATGTGCAGCAATTTGTGGCCGGCTATCGCAATACCGCTACCCTGGGCGCTTCCGGCGCAGTATATGGTATCCTGTTTGCCTTTGGCTACCTGTTCCCGAACAGCCTTATTTTCCTGTACTTTCTGTTCCCGCTCAAAGCAAAATACTTTGTTGGCATATTGATTGTATTGGAACTGGTTTCAGGAATACAGAATTCTGCCGGTGATAATGTGGCGCACTTCGCGCATCTGGGAGGTGTATTATTCGGCTTCATTTTGTTGAAGATCTGGAACAAGAATAACCGGCGGCATTTCTATTAGTCGTAAATTTGTAACAAAGCGATCAGCATGCGTACAGTGGAAAAAGAAAGGATTCCCAGCCTTACTTTGGGAGAGGAACGAAACATCGTTACTCAGATCCTGGTTGTAAATCTGACAATATTTATTTTGCTGCTGTTCACCAGGGTAATTTATAATATGGAAGGTTATGGTACCGAACGGTTTAATCAGGAGATCCTTGCCTGGGCAAGCCTTCCCGCCAACCCTGCCCGCCTGCTTACACGTCCCTGGACGCTGATCACCGCCATGTTTTCCCACATCAGCTTCTGGCAGGTATTCAGCAATATGTTATGGCTCTGGTGCTTCGGCTCCCTGCTGCAAAGCCTCGCCGGTCACCAGCGTATCCTGCCGCTGTACCTCTTTGGCGGTATTTGCGGCGCCATCTTTTATGTAATGGGCATGCACGCCATTCCCGCTTTTGAATCACTGCTGCCGCAGGCATCCCTGATAGGCGCCGGCGCCAGCGTAATGGCCCTGGCCATAGGCGTTACCACCATCGCTCCCAATTATCGCATCTTCCCACTACTGGGCGGCGGTATCCCCCTCTGGATCATTACCCTCGTTTTTGTAGCATCACATATCAGCGCACATCTTTTCTCCGGCAGCGATAACTCTCATACCTATTTCCCCTCCCTGATAGGCGGCGGCCTTACCGGCTTCCTCTACATGCTGCAGTGGAAAAAAGGTAAAGACTGGGGCGCCGGCTTTAATCGTCTTACCTACAAGGCTACCCATGTATTCCACCCGGTAGAACAGGAACATCCCGATGTTGCCATCATTAAGAAAAAACTGACCGCTTCCGGCAGCAATAACCCCTATCGGAGAGTGGGCAATGTACCGGAGCAACGTCTCAACGAAATACTGGACAAGATCAACGAACAGGGAATGAACGCCCTCACGCCCGAAGAAAAAGAAACCCTGGTACGGGCCAGCAAACAGGAATAACTCCTTTAACATATCATAAATTCCTTTTCACCATTTGGAAATTGACAAGTGGATGAGTAAATTTATTCCTTGTTAAACACCACATTAACTTAAGAACCCCGTTCACGTGAAATTATTGCAAGTATTGCTACCCCGCATATTGCTCTGCTGCAATTGCCTGTTAATAGCCGCATTGCTGATATCTGTGTGGCTGCCTTACCTCAGCCCCCAGCTGTGGTGGCCCAGCGGTTTTGCAGGCCTGCTGTTCCCTGTTCTACTTTGCCTGAACCTGCTATTTATACCTGTGTGGTTGCTATACAGGAAGAAATATTACTGGCTCCCTATCGCCGCCACCCTGTTTTCCTACAAAGCCATACTGGTCAGCTTCTCCCTGCATCTGTCGCAGGAACCGGTTACAGGCCTGAGGCCCGCATCGCAGTTCACGGTAATGACCTTCAACACCAGCAGCATGGGCGTAAAGGGCTATAAACTGGATAAAGAGCTGCATGCCTCCATTATCCATACCTTAAAGGAAGCCAGCCCAGACCTGCTTTGCCTGCAGGAGTTCTACACCAACGACGATCCTAAACTGACCAATAACATTAGCGCCATCCAGCAAAACCTGGGCTACCCGCACTACTATTTTACTGCGGACAAAACCCACTGGAATACCTGGCATTACGGTATTATTCTTTTTTCCCGCTATCCGGTGATACACACCCGCAAAATACCCTGTGGCTACAGCGAAGCTGGCAGCGGCAGCAGTATACTGGAAGCAGATGTGCTGATCAACAGCGATACCGTCAGGATCTATACCGCCCAGCTACGGTCCTATATGTTCAACCCGGCAGAGCTTTCGCAGATCAATGCCATTAAGAGCCTGGATGGCAATCATGCACAACTGCCGGCAGCACGTGCCCTTGCTTACAAGATGCGGCATACCTTTACCACCCGGGCCCGGCAAGCGCAGCTGCTCCATGGCCTGACCACAGAAAGCCCTTACCCGGTGATTGTTTGCGGTGATATGAATGATACCCCGGTTTCTTACACCTATTATATCGTGAGCCAGCAGCTGCAGGATGCATTCCTGGAAAAAGGCAGCGGCATCGGCCGTACACTTTCTTTCCTGTCGCCCACTTTACGTATAGACTACATACTGGCTCATAGCCAGTTTAACATCCATGGCTACCGCACATTTACTAACGCCTCATTTGAACATTTCCCTGTTATGGCCAGTTTCTCCCTCAAAGGGAAGTAAAGACGAAGGGTATTTAATATTCCCTATCTTTAAACAAAAAAGAGTCGGGTACAGGTGAGATTCATCAGATTATTCGCGAAAAGTTTTTTGCTGGCAGTAAATATCGGGGTAGTATTCCTGTTCCTCCTGGCGTGTTTGGCGCCCTGGATGTCCCCACAACGCTGGTGGCCTATTAGTTTCATTACCCTCGTATTCCCTTACCTGCTTGTATTGCTGGTATTGTTTGCCTGCGCATGGATCGTGCTCAATATAAAGTACAGCCTTGTTTCAATTGTTGCCTTGCTGATCGGCTGGAAATCCATCAGCGCATACATTGCTTTCAACTGGCCCTCTGCAGAGAAACAGTTTGCCGCACCGGAGAGCAGCATTAATGTAATGAGCTATAACGTAGGCTTATTTGGTCTTTACCGTGAGAAAGACAGTAAGTACAACCGCCAGGCCATGTTTGCGTTGATCAAGAAACAAGCGCCGGATATTGCCTGCTTCCAGGATTTCTATACCTCTGAAAAACAACATGATTTCAATAACCGGGAAGATATCTCCAGGGAAATGCAGCTGCCCTACCGCTATTTTTCAAGCGACTTTAACCGCGATGGGATGCAGCACTGGGGCACTATCATATTTTCCCGTTATCCGATCATACAGTCAGATAAGGTGAAATTGTCTCCCGGCCCGCTTGGTGAGAGCCTGATATATGCAGATGTGGTCCGGAAAAAAGATACCTTCCGTATTATCAATATGCACCTGGAATCCTATCGCTTCAATGCAAAAGACTACCGCTCCATAGAAAAGATCAAAAAGCAGGAAGATACCGGCCTGGTAGCCACCAAAGGTATCATGCAGAAAATGAAAGAGGCGTTTCAGCGCCGGGGCAGGCAGGCTGATATTGTAGCAGACTTTATCCGTGAAAGCCCCTATCCTGTAGTGGTTTGCGGCGACTTTAACGACACGCCCGCCTCATATACCTATTTTACCATTAAAGGCAGGCTGCAGGACGCCTTCCTGGAAAAAGGCACCGGCATAGGGCGCACCTTTACCGGCCTGGCCCCTACCCTGCGCATAGACTACATCCTCCCGGGGCGGTCTTTTGCGGTAAACAGCTTCCGCAAGATCAATTCAGACCTCAGCGACCACTATCCTGTTATTGCCAATCTTACCCTAAGCGGTCGCTAAGGACTAAGCACTAATTATTATCTTTGCAATCCCGGAAATAAACAAATATGTCAGAATTTAAAATATACAATTCGTTAAACCGCGAAAAAGAAGTATTCACCCCCTTATATCCCGGCCTCGTGGGTATGTATGTCTGCGGGCCTACCGTATCCGGAGAGTCCCACCTGGGCCATGCGCGTCCCTATATCACTTTTGATGTATTGTACCGCTACCTGAAATTCCTTGGCTATAAGGTGCGCTATGTACGCAATATTACCGATGCCGGGCACTTTGAAGAAGAAGGCCGGGCCGCGGAAGATAAAATATCGAAAGTAGCGCAACTGGAGAAGCAGGAACCCATGGAGATCGTACAGAAGTACACCAACCTCTATCACTGGGCCATGCATCAGTTCAACTGCCAGGATCCAAGCATAGAACCAACTGCCACCGGACATATCCTGGAACAGATCGAAATGATCAAAAAGATCATGGAAAAGGGATACGCCTACGAAGTGAACGGCTCTGTTTATTTTGACGTGAGGAAATATGCAGAAACCTACGACTATGGCAGGCTGAGCGGCCGTGTGCTGGAAGATATGCTGGAAACCACCCGCGAACTGGAAGGACAGGAAGAAAAACGCAATAAGGTAGATTTTGCCCTCTGGAAGAAAGCGCCGCCAGAGCACCTCATGCGCTGGAATAGCCCATGGGGCGAAGGTTTTCCCGGTTGGCACATTGAGTGCTCCGCTATGAGCGGCAAATACCTGGGCCAGCAGTTTGACATTCACGGCGGCGGTATGGACCTCCAGTTCCCCCACCATGAATGCGAAATAGCACAAAGCGAGATCGCCAACGGCGAGCTCATGGCCCGTTACTGGATGCACAATAACATGATCACCATTAACGGCCGCAAAATGGGCAAGGCGTATAACAATACCATCAAGCTGACGGAGCTCTTTGGAGGCACACACCCGCTGCTGGAGAAACCGTATAGCCCGATGACCATTCGTTTCTTCGTACTGCAAACCCATTACCGCAGCACACTGGATTTCTCCAACGAAGCCCTTCAGGCTGCAGAGAAAGGCCTGCAACGCTTATGGGCCGCCTACGAGGTACTGCAAAAACTGGAATACGCCAGCAATGGCAGCCCTGTAAATGAAGAACTGGATAAACAGGTACAGCAATGGTGCCACGAATGCACTGAGTTCATCAATGATGACCTCAACACTGCCAAGGTGCTGGCCAACCTGTTCGAACTTGTACCCGTGATCAACTCTCTGAAGGGTGGCCAGATAAAAATGCATGAGATCAGTGAAGATACTTTCAAGCTCCTGCAAAAGACCTGGCAAACCTTCCTGATCGATATTCTGGGGCTGCAGCCCGAAACACTGGTGACAGATAATTCAATGCTGGACGGTACCCTGCAACTGTTGATAGACATGCGGAAAGAGGCCAAGCTGCGGAAAGACTACGCCACTTCAGATAAGATACGTAACCAGCTGCTGGCCATCGGCATTCAGCTGAAGGATGAAAAAGACGGAAGCGTAAGCTACAGCATTTTATAAAATCACCTGATCCAGGAACTGGTTTAATATGCGCAAACTTTGGACGATCATTGCAGGCATGGCCTTATGCGCCACAGCCTGCCAGCCTTCTACAAAAGACAAGGGCAGCGATAACACAACAACAGACAACACCGTTTCTACCGTTAAAGTACCTGCTTTCAGCGCAGATACCGCTTATGCCTATACGGAAAAACAGGTAAGCTTCGGGCCACGTATACCCAACACACCGGCACAAAAAAAATGTGCTGACTGGCTGATACAGATACTGAAGCCACTTGCAGATACTGTATACGTACAGAGTGCCACGGTTACCGGGCCTAAGAATACGCCCCTACCCTGCACAAATATCATTGGCGTATTTAACCCGGCTGCTACGCAACGTGTATTGGTACTGGCGCATTGGGACACACGCCCTCATGCAGACCAGGATGCCTTTGATAAAACCAAAGCATTTGACGGAGCCGATGATGGCGCCAGCGGCGCTGCGATCATCCTGGAGCTGGCCAGGCAGTTCCATCAGCAGAAACCAAATATCGGTGTAGATCTGCTGCTCACTGATGTGGAAGATTACGGTGTGAGTGAAGAAGAGAACAGCTACTGCCTGGGCACCCAATACTGGGCCAGGCATCCGCACGTGCCTGGCTACAAAGCCAACTATGGTATCCTGCTGGACATGGTGGGGGGCCGCAATACGCAGTTCTTTATGGAAGCCACTTCCCAGCAATATGCACTGGGCCCCATGAAAGCACTGTGGGATGTTGCCAACAAACTCGGGTATTCTGACTACTTCCGGTATGAGGGCAACGGCGCCGCCATTACAGACGATCACGTATACGTAAATACCATCGCGAACATACCTACATTTGATATCATTGCCATGCAGGCCAACGGCAACTTTGCCGCTCACTGGCATACGCAGAACGATAACATGAGTGTGATAGACAAGCGTACGCTGCAGGCAGTAGGACAAACACTGATGCAGGTAATATATGCCCAACCGTTTTGACAACAAGGGGCAGCTATAACTGTCCCTTGTCTTTAAACTGAATGTTATGCCCAAAGCCGCCGCTCCGTTATACCACCAGCATCTCTGCAAGGATAAAAAGCTCCTCCGCATCATGGATGGTCAGCTACCGCCCATGCCCCTACGAAAGAATATTACCCTGCGTCTTATTGGGGCTATCATGAGCCAACAGCTATCTACCCGGGTGGCAGAGGTAATCTATCAGCGCTTCCTGGATCTGTATGGCGGTAAAGAACCTACTCCGCAACAGGTGTTGGATACACCGGCGCCCGTACTGCGCAGCATTGGCCTAAGCAACGCCAAGGTCAGCTATGTACACAACGTGGCGCGCTTTACTGTAGAAGAAAAGCTGACCGATAAGAAGCTGCATAAAATGGAAAACGATGAAGTGATTGCTTATCTGACACAGATAAAAGGAGTAGGGCGTTGGACAGTTGAAATGTTGCTGATGTTTTACCTGGGGCGTGAAGATGTCTTTGCTATTGATGATCTGGGGCTGCAACAAAGTATGATCAAATTATACAAGCTGGATACGGCTGATAAAAAAGCGTTGCGCCAGCGCTTGTTAGAGATCTCTGCTAAATGGGCACCCTACCGTACTTACGCCTGCCGGTATCTCTGGGCCTGGAAGGATATGAAGCCGGTTGCCGGCAATAAGCAGTAGGCCTTACTCATACTTGTGACATAATGTAACTGATCGCATTCCTCGTTTTTTCAAAAGAGAAGATCTTTGCCAGTACACTCTTAAAATGTTCCTCGTCCTGGATGTCATAAAAAGTTTCTTCCAATATAGAGTAAAGCTGAAAGGGATATACCTGTATGCTGCCGTGTATGATCCATAGCAAAGGGAACTGGTAATTGCCCAGTGCCGGGACTTTGATAATAAACTCGTGCCTCAATCCATTTGCCGTAAGTGTGTCTTTATTTTCGGTGCTTATCAGTGCGGGCGATGTTTTTATTTCGACTGTCAAAATGTTGTTGCTCATTTTTGACAGATAGTTAGCCTGATCCAGTAAAATGCTTTTAGGCAGTGTGATCTTTTTCTCTAAAATATCCTCCGGCCATAGATTGGGAGCTGCTTCACTCATATTTCATGTATTTTATAAGTTAAAACAAAACTTTATCGGTAAGTGATCCGAGAAATGTCTCGAATCAATTAAACCGGCCTCTGTTAGAAGGCTGGTGCCCTTTATTTCCGTAACAATATCCAAATACCCATCATCAAAGTAATCAATGAGCCCTGGCCGCATGATCACCTGATCAAATAGGTTCCAATGATAGTTAATAGGTTTTGCCGGACTGTAATAATGCGTTCCCGACACTTTCCCCTTCCCCAGATCTCCCAGAAAGCCCCACATTGGGTTGTAAAAGAAATCATATTCTACCCCCTCCACCCTTCTTACCAGCCTTCGGGCAATAGCCCTTTCGAAAGTGGTATGAAAGCCTCCGCTTTGTACCAACCCATGCTCAAAGGGATGCATGTTAAAATCGCCAAACACGACAGTTTGCTTATGTCCAACCAAACTTTCTACACTATCAATAAAAGATTTTACACCCAACAAATATGCTGCCTGGTCGTCCCCTGTCCAGTGAAGCTTGCTTGGAAGATGTAAACACAACAAAGTTATGTTATTGTTCAAAACCGGAGAATACAAATATCTGGCCGTCATTCTCCTTGTTTCGGACAATAGCCCCAATAACGAATCTTTAAATTTTGTATATATCTGGATCTTATCGCATGTAATTCCGGCACAAAAGTAAAAGGCGTTGGTATCTCTGTTCAGTTTCCTAAGGACGTCTGCGGGTTTCAGGTTACATTCTGCCAGAAATATGAGATCGATTTCTTGTTCATCTACCAGGTCATACAACAAATCGGCTAGGTCATGGTTATTGAGGTTCCAGAAGCAATAGTTCATCGGCTAATAGGTAATGCGGCTAATAAGTCTAATATAAAAAATTAAACCAATAAATCATAGCACTATACCTATAAAAAAACTCCCCACCCAAAAATGAGCGGGGATTGTTAATTACTAACTAACCCAATGCTTATAACTAAAACAAACTGTAATAAGTTGATCTTCTTTGCCCGCATCTTTCGGCAATGCGATATAACTGCGGGCTCCAGGCATCACTGTTACTTTCCTGCTTCACTTATTGCTGTTGTTCAGCAATCTTTGCCTTGATCTTGGTCTCTACTTCAGCGGCCACTTCAGGATTGTCTGTCAGCAATTGCTTAACGGCATCACGTCCCTGACCCAGTTTATTACCGTCGTAGCTGAACCAGCTGCCGCTCTTCTGTATCACGCCATATTCCACGCCCATATCAATGATCTCTCCCATTTTGGAGATACCTTCTCCGAACACGATATCAAACTCTGCCTGGCGGAAAGGAGGTGCTACTTTATTCTTTACTACTTTTACTTTTACCCTGTTACCTACTGCAGTATCTCCGTCTTTGATCTGCGTCATACGGCGGATGTCAAGACGTACAGAAGCGTAGAACTTAAGGGCGTTACCACCGGTAGTGGTTTCGGGGTTACCGAACATTACGCCTATTTTCTCACGCAGCTGGTTAATGAATATGCAGCAGCAGTTGGTTTTGGAGATGGTAGCTGTCAGCTTACGTAAAGCCTGTGACATCAGGCGGGCCTGCAAGCCCATCTTGCTGTCTCCCATTTCACCCTCCAGCTCTCCTTTGGGCACCAGGGCAGCTACGGAGTCGATCACCACTACATCTACCGCTCCGGATAAGATCAGGCGGTCTGCAATTTCCAGGGCCTGTTCACCGTGGTCCGGCTGAGAGATCAGCAACGCATCCACATCTACGCCCAGGCGCTGAGCATAAGAGCTGTCAAACGCATGCTCCGCATCTATAATGGCGCAGATACCACCCTTTTTCTGGGCTTCTGCAATAGTATGTATAGCAACTGTTGTTTTACCGGAAGATTCAGGACCGTATATTTCTATGATCCTGCCTTTGGGGAAACCTCCAATACCCAGCGCAATATCCAGGCCCAGCGAGCCGGTTGATATTACCTCCATGGGGTCAGAACCTTTTTCACCCATCATCATTACGGATCCCTTACCAAAATCTTTCTCGATTTTATCCATGGTAAGGCGAAGCGCCTTCAATTTATCTGCATTGGCTGTAGACATATTAGTAAGTGTTTTTTACAAATTTAACGGTGTGCTAAGTTATGATCTAATTTTTGATTTTCCCAAAATATTTAGCATTTTATCCGAAATACTAAATACTGTAGCAAATAACCTGTTGTGCGTCATTGATCTTGATCCTTTCGATACCATCATTCACAACTGCCCTACAAAGATGCAACACCCTTACGCAATGAATATGCGCAGTGAAAAAATAAAATTTTTACCGCTTAGCCTATAATAGCATAGGCCAATAATTGGGAAAGTATGCCTACCAGCAAACCGGCATAAACGTCCGCCGGGCTGTGAGCAGATAAGACCATCCGTGCAGTGGCTACCAGCGCTGCCACAAAAACAGTGATCACCAGCGCGATTGTTACATTCATATGCATCCCGAACATCAGGGCCAGCAGAAAGCCGACAACGCCGCCCCAACCCGTGGTATGCATACTGATCTTCACAAAGATGTTGGAAATAAAAGAAATGATCACCGCCAGGAATACGCCCAGGAAAAAGGCATTGAAGAAAGCCGGCGCCACTCCCTGCCGTTTAAAGGAATAGAACGCCCAGAAATAATAAATAATAGAGGCAACGTAAGGTATGATACGGTCCTGCTGGGAACGCAGGTAAATAGAGTCTATAAAACGAAGCGCCTTTGCCAGCAATACTGTCAGCAAAGGAAAGAATACGCTTATCATGATCACCCTGAAATAAAGAGTGTCATATGCAAAACGGAGACTAGCCTGTTTGAAATTTACAAAGTACTCCGGTAAGGCCTGTACGGTCAGGAAGGTAACAATAGCTGGTATGAACAGGGGATGCAGCAGGTAAGAGATCACTTGCGCCACTGCGCGCAGGGCAGGTGAGAACACGGGCAACTCTTCTCTGGCGTCATTCACATGCAGTACTGTTTCTTTATCCATTTATCTTTATTAAAGTTCTTTTCTTAACCTGGCCACCGGGATATTCAGCTGCTCCCTGTATTTGGCTACTGTACGGCGGGCGATATTATAGCCCTTATCCTGCAGCATTTTGGTCAGGTTCTCGTCGCTCAGCGGTTTACGTTTGTTCTCGCCTTCAATAAGGTCAGAGAGTATTTTCTTTACCTCGCGGGTAGATACTTCTTCCCCGCTGTCTGTAGACAGGGATTCGCTGAAGAAGAATTTAAGCTTGAAGGTACCGAATTCTGTTTGTACATACTTACTGTTGGCCACGCGGCTTACAGTTGATATATCCAGCTGTGTTATATCTGCAATATCCTTCAGGATCATCGGCTTCATGGTGGTTTCATCTCCCGTCAGGAAAAACTCGCGCTGGTAATCCATGATAGATTCCATAGTAGACAACAGCGTGTGCTGCCGCTGCTTAATGGCGTCTATAAACCATTTGGCCGCATCTATCTTTTGTTTGATGAACAACACCGCTTCTTTCTGCCGGCGGTCTTTCTTATCTCCCCTGTCATATTCCTTCAGCATTTCGCGGTATCCCTCAGAGATGCGGAGATCCGGTGCGTTCTTGGAGTTCAGCGTCAGTTCCAGCTTACCGTTATTGTTAAAAATAAAGAAGTCGGGCACTACATAGCTTTCCGCTTTGTTGATGGTAGCGTAGTTTCCTCCCGGCTTGGGAGTTAAGCGGATGATCTGGTTAATGGCCTCTTTCAGTCCTTCATCGGTAAGGTTCAAACCTTTCTGTATCTTCTCGTAATGCTTCTTGGTGAATTCGTCAAAGTAGCTATCCAGTATCTGGTAGGCGGTCTGCACGCCGGGATCGTCCTGCGGCTTGCGCTTCAGCTGCAGCAACAAACACTCTTTCAGGTCTGTGCAACAAACGCCCGGCGGATCAAATTCCTGTATCTTCTTGATCAGCAGCTTTATTTCCTCTTCATCCGTGGAAACATTCTGCGAAAATGAAAGATCATCTACAATGGCGCTTACTTCCCTGCGCAGGTAACCATCATCGTCAATGCTGCCAATGATCTGTTCTGCTATGCGGTGGTGGCGTTCATCCAGTTCCAGCATTCCCAGCTGGCTGAGTAAATGCTCATGGAACGAGGTTTCCACCCTTACGGGTATGGTCTTGTTCTCATCCGGGTCCGGGTAGTTGTCATCACGAAGGCGGTAATCCGCTATATCATCATCTCCCTCATTTACATACTCTGATATGTCGATATTATCGTATTCATTTTCGCTCCCATCCGGCTCAAACTCCTCTTCGTCTCCATCTTCTGTTGTAGAAGAAGGCGCCAATTCTTCCTGAACCTCCTTACTGGGATCTTCTTCATGTGCCTCATCCTCCCCATATTCCAATGCAGGGTTCTCCTCCAGCTCTTCCTTGATGCGTTCTTCCAGGTTGGCAGTAGGCACCTGCAGCAATTTCATTAGCTGAATTTGCTGAGGTGATAGTTTCTGCAATAACTTTTGCTGTTGTGTCTGCTTTAACATAAATCTACTCCCTCTTCAGGACAAAAATAATAACAATACAATATAGTAACGACTTAAAGCGCCTACACCATTTTCATTTAACAATTGCCTAATATGGTGGCTCCAGTGGCTGCTTTGCTCTTCTCACTGGTCCACATCCAGGTCCAACTCCAGCTGTTCAGGCAATAACCGGAACGATTTTCGGTGATAGGGGGTGTCACCGTGTTCCCGGATGGCGTTACGGTGTTGGAGTGTTGGATATCCTTTGTTATCGCTCCAGCCAAAATGCGGATATTCATCATGCAAACGTTGCATAAATTCATCCCGGTAAGTTTTGGCCAGTATGGAGGCCGCCGCAATAGAGGCATAAATCCCGTCGCCCTGAATAATACAGGCATGCGGCACTTTTCCATAGGGTGTAAAGCGATTACCATCCACCAGTATAAAGCCCGGCTGACAGGCGAGCTGCTCCAATGCCAGGTGCATGGCCCGGAAAGAGGCCTGCAGTATGTTAATACGATCTATTTCTATATTGTCCACACTAGCCACCGCATAACAAACCGCTTCTTTCTCGATTACATACCGCAGCTGCTCACGCTCAACAGGCTTCAGCTGTTTGGAATCGTTCAGCAACGGGTGCCGGAACTTCTTCGGTAATATAACTGCCGCTGCAAACACGGGCCCAGCCAGGCATCCCCGCCCTGCTTCATCACAACCAGCCTCCGGCTCTATATGTTGATGATAAGATAGTAGCAAACCAATAAATTGATACCGGTAAAGTTATAAAACTATTTTGTGCCGCAATAATTTTACTGGAACAGCTCCTTGAAGTCCTTTTTGAACTCCGTCCATTCCTTGTCCGATTTCCTTAATAAAGTATCAATTTTTAATTGGGTACTATCCCAGGTAGCTGCACTTGCCCCTTTCAGGTCTTCCAGCTTTCTGTTGATATCGTTCCGCAATCCGGTTAGTTTCTTACGCGCCTGCGCCCCCCTTCCGGTACTGTCGTATCTCAACGTCTCAATCTTCTGGTCAATTTCCTTCCGGCGCTCCTCCAGGTCATCCGCCACTTTCTTTTTCTGTTCAGATAGATAATCGGCTGCTGCATTTGCCGTTTCTTTCATATCCTGCTGGATCTTTTCCAGGCCGGCTTTTACCTCCTCCTTTTTCTCCTCCTGGGGTTTGTTCTCCCGGCAGGCTAAAAAGCTCATTAATACTAATCCTGTCAATACCTTATTCATCTTGCTGCATTTCAATTAACCAGATACAGATAGCTCCCCCGGCATGCCGCGGTACCAATTTTCACCCTATCAAAAGGCGTTCCACTTTTTGCATTCCCTCTGGGGCTACCATTGTCATATGGCCAAAATATCTATGTGACGGCGGGTTTCGTGTATTGTTTTATCAAAAAAAAAGTTAGGTTTGGAGTCCTTATTACAAAATCGACACGCTTATATGAAGAGAGGTTTATTGATCTTTTTCCTCCTGCTTACTATCCAATGGGCCAAGGCAGATGAAGGTATGTGGCTGCCCTATTTACTGGGCCAGCAGGTTTATAACGACATGGTAAAGAAAGGCCTGAAGCTTACCAAAGAGCAGTTGTACAGCATTAACAAAGCATCCCTAAAGGACGCCATCATCATTTTTGGCGGCGGCTGCACCGGGGAGATAGTAAGCAACCAGGGGCTGATCTTCACCAATCACCATTGCGGTTATGACGCTATTGCCAGCGCCAGTTCAGTAACGCACAATTACCTGAAAAACGGCTTCTATGCACAGAACATGCAGCAGGAGATTGCTGCCGGTAAGCTTTCCGTGCAATTCCTGGTAAGGGTGGAAGATGTGACCAAACAGGTAACAGATACCCTGCAGTCGCTTACAGGCCAGGAACGCATGCAGGCGCAACAGCGGGTATTTGCGGGAATCATTGCCAAAGCAACGGAGGGTACGGGCTATGAAGGCAGGATACTCCCCATGTTCAAAGGCAATCAATACCTTTTATTTGTATATGAGCGCTATAAGGATATCAGGCTGGTAGCCGCTCCTCCTGAAAGCGTAGGCAAATTTGGCGGTGATACGGATAACTGGGAATGGCCCCGCCATACCGGCGACTTCTCCGTCTTCCGGGTATATGCCGACAAAAACGGCAAACCGGCAGAATATGCTGCTTCCAATGTGCCTTTAAAACCTAAATATTTCCTGCCCATCTCTCTGAAAGGCGTAAAAGAAAACGATTACGCCATGATCTTTGGCTACCCGGGCGGCACCAATCGCTACGAAACCTCTTACGGCGTAAAACTGAAAGAAGAGGTGGAAAATCCGGCCATCGTGAACCTGCGCGACATTCGCCTGAAGTTCATGTTTGAGCAGATGAAAAAAGACCCGGCCGTCAAACTGAAACTGTCTTCTTCCTACGCCTCTATTGCCAACTACTGGAAATTCTTTGACGGGGAGACCAAACAACTCTTAAAGTACAAGGTACTGGAAGAAAAACAGGAACATGAAGCCGCTTTTGAGAAATGGGCGCAGGGCAAGCCTGAATACCAGTCTCTTTTCAAAGACTATGCACAGGCCTATAAAGAGTGGGCGCCCTACACCAAACACCGCATTTACATCAACGAGGGCATCCTGGGCTCTCCGCTGGCCGCTTTTGCCGCCAGCCTGGCAGCTGTAGAAAAGGCACTTACACAGTCTGGCACCGCCCCGGACGTGATACAAAAAAGCCTGGAAGCTGCCGATAAAGCCCGCATCGCGTTCCTGGCAGAAGAAGACAAACCCAGCGATCAGAAAATACTGGCAGCCATCTGCCGCAGGTTTTATACAGATATTCCGCCGGCACAACACCCTATCGGGTTCTATGATGCGGTGAAGGCCAAATTCGGCAATCTCGATGATGATAATACCTATCGCCTCTGGTCTGCCGCTATCATGAACGGCACTATGATCTTCAAGGATGATAAATGGAAAGAGTTCATGGCCCATCCTGATGCTGTAACCCTGCAAACAGACCCGGCTTTTGCTTACGCCAGCAATTTTACAAGGAACTATGCCGGTAAATATCTGCCGCTGTATAACCAGTTCATGCTGAAGAATAGTGACCTGGGCCGCAGCTACCTGAAAGGCCTGATGGAAATGGAACCTGCCAGGAAATGGTACCCTGACGCCAACTTCTCTATGCGCCTTAGCTATGGCCAGGTAAAACCCTATAACCCGCGCGACGGCATGCACTACGATTACGTATGTACGATGAAAGGCGTAATGGAAAAGTATCAGCCAGGCGACTATGAGTTTGATCTGCCTGAAAATTACATTGAGCTCTACAAGAAAAAAGATTTCGGCCAGTACAAAGATCTCAAGCGTAACGATATAGTCGTGTGCTTTATCACTACCAATGATATTACCGGTGGCAACTCAGGCTCTCCTGTACTGAACGGCGCGGGCGAACTGATTGGCCTTGCCTTTGATGGCAACTACGAGGCATTGAGCCATAAGATCCAGTTTGACCAGGCTTACAACCGGACCATATGTGTAGACATCCGCTACGTGCTCTGGTGTATAGACAAACTGGGCGGCGCATCCAACATTATTAACGAATTGAAGATCATTAAATAGGCGGTAGCCTGCACACATAAAAAGCCCCCTGGCCATCTATCGCCAGGGGGCTTTTTCATTTGCGTACTTATACGTAATTATTAAAGTCCAGGGTTACTACGCATATCCATTTCGTAGCGGCACATTAGCTTTGCATTCGTTTCAATCACCCCAAAAAAATTAAAGTGTATGAAAGGTAGAGTAGTGATGGCCGTAATGGCCACGATGTTGTGCTGGTTGTGCAGTTGTCATGTTAATCCCCAGCCTGATCAAATGACCGTAACAGTTATACCCCATGGCACAACCAGCACTTTTTTAGCCATTAGTGGCAAAGGCTTCAGCCCCAGAACAGCCGAGAACCAGGTAACCATCGGCAGTACGGAAGTACGCGTGGTTAGCGCAAACACTCACCGGTTGATCGTGAAGATCCCCGGGCGTCTGAAAGGCACCGTTCCTGTAACAGTAAAAGTAAAGGAACAGTCTTCCAATGTAGCATTCCTGCGTTACCCCTCCACCGGCACCCTGGCAGATGCTGTAAGACCTTAAAAAAGTGAACAAAAGAAAAAATGCATCAGTCAGTCGGCTGATGCATTTTTCTTTTAAGAAGGTCTGGTATTATTTACACCCTTTCCCGGTCCTTCCGCACTTCTGATGCCCCGGTAATAGAACTGCTGCTTCACGATCCGGCCATTCTCCCAGTGCTGTATAAAGGCTTCTTTCAGAAAACGCAGGCCGCCTGTCTTGTGGTAAAAAGTGATCATCATCTCTCCCATCACCACTTGCTGTTCTTCATCTACAACAAGGGTGGGAATACGCAGGATCAGCTCATTCACCTTCTCAAGGCTCTGCCTTTCCAGGTCCAGCAGGCGTTGTTTACCTACAATGGTTTCCTCATCATTTTCCAGCTGGTAAATGTTGTCGTCATAGAACTGTTCTATCACGGCAATGGTATCGCCCTGCTCAAGCAGTTGTTTATATTGATCTACCAGTTCTCGTAACATAAAAAGGTTTTATTGCGCCGGTTGCGTTGTTGCGGCCGGTTTATCCTGCATACCGAACATCAGCACTATCTTACCGCTATCATACAGGTTCAGCGTCTGATCCGCTATATCAAAAGTGTAAGTATGATCACTTAACAGGCGCAGGAAGGTGCTTTCCCGCTCATTGGCGGTATCGTCCAGGCAAGCCATGCGGGTGCTGATCACCTGTTTGAACTGGATCTGCGCGCTGTCAGCCTCATAATCGCCACCCACCCGGTTGCAGCCGCCATTGCCGCTGAAGCGTTTCTGCGCGGTATCAAACTCCAGCCAGATCGGAGACTGCGTGAGCGTAGTGCCGTTCAGCTGTATCAGGTTCCATCTTTTCTTTGTGATGAATGCCCAGGGATTAGGTCTCTCGGTAGCTGCCTGCCCGGCAGCCATCGGTTCCTTTTCCGTTGTTGTGTTGCCCTGGCGGTTACAGGTATTCGCCAGTAATACTACTGTTGTTGCTGTCAGTATCAGTTTTGTGAACATATAGGTGGTTTTTCTTTGAAGATGAACATTCAGTAAAGTACAAAAATTAAGCCTTCTTTATCCTGGCCAGCACCTCCTTGTAATAGGCCAGCTTGCTTTTGGCGCTGATGCTGACTATCTGCACATCATTGGCGGTGAGCATATCCAATTTAAAGCCCGATGCTTTCACAAACTCAGCAGGAATATAGTAGTACAGTTTATTGGGCACCTGTATGGTGTTATGCTGAAACTTCTGGCGTGCGCGATAGGTAAGCAGCCACCACAGATCTGTTTCCACAAAGTCGAGTGAGAGCCCGAAAATGTGAATATCCCTTGTAAAGAACAGGTCCAGCCAGGAGTGCTCTTTCAAAGGCCCCTGCTTGATCCGTCTTAACAAGGGCAGTTTAGGTGCGAACTTAGTAGTATAGGTAGTGCCGGACACCACATAATTGCGCATCTGCTGCAGCTGGCCGCCATAATGCTCAAAGCCCAGGTTAATGCTCATGGGGTTCTGGCAGTCTCCGTGAATGTGCCAGAAGTGCGTACCATTTTGGGTATAGCGCCTGAAAATACTGAAAGACCGCTCTGATACCAGGCTGTTACGCGCTGCCGGCGATCCTCCTTCCAGCGTATATTCGTAATTGGTGGTCAGGATATGTTCAGGCTGCAGGTCGCGTATCAGGCTATGCAATTCATTAGGCGCAATGGCCCCCACTTTTGAAGCGATAAATGCTTTCAGCTCCTTCTCTTTGATATGGGATTGACGGATAGCTGTCAGAAAGATCTCTTCATACAATAAGGGAAAGGGTTTCTTGTCATCCAGCTGCACACATTCTGTACCACAGAACACAAGTATTTCCTGCAGCAGATCTTTCCAGCTCTGTCCTTTGGAGATGTTGTTGATGTCGTTGCCTACGAGTAAAACGGGGTGTTGCATAGGTGCTTGGGTTTTATACTGATTTGAAGTTACTCGTTTTCATTGCAGGGTATTTGCGTTCAGGCCTTTATTACCCGAAAGGTAAGATTAATTCTTGAAGGCAGCGTCAGGGCGGTTTTAGGCACCTGGTGCTGCCAGTAATGCTGCAATGTGCCCTTCATGATCAGGAGGGAACCATGCTGTAGTTCCAGTTCGTATTTCAGCTGATGATCAGTTTTATAGCGCAGCATAAAGCGACGGGTAGCGCCCAGGTTCACAGAAGCGATCACAGGATCAGGGCCCAGTTCAGGCTCATCATCGGCATGCCAGCCCATCGCGTCTTTGCCGTTACGGTACAGGTTCAGCAGCACGCTGTTAAAATGCACGCCTGCCACCGGCTCTATACGCTGCTTGATCTTCAGTAAGGGCGGGGTCCAGGGCTGGGGGTGATAGGCATTACCGGAAAAAGCATAAGTGCTTCCGGCGTCTCCATGCCAGGCCATTAAACGGGGAAACAGTACCTTTTTGCCATACATGTTCATAGATTCCTGTTTCCAGTCTATTTCCTTTAACAATTGCTGTAACAAAAGGTCTGCCTCGGCAAGGGGAAAGAAATGCGGGTAGTATTCCAGCACACCGTCTTTCAAAAGGATCTCGTGCGGGGAATCATCTTCCGGGAATACAAACAGCTGCTGGCTCATAGAACAAATCTCAAAAGAAAATCCCAAATTCCGTTGCTGGAATTTGGGATTTGAATATCGAAAGCCGGAATTTATTATCCTACTTCTTCTGTCTTCATTGATTTCTGGTAACGCTTTCTTTCTTCTTCGTCCAGTATGGTCTTACGCATACGGATGAAATTCGGCGTTACTTCGATGCACTCGTCATGCTGGATGTACTCCATACATTCTTCCAGTGTCATCTGTATTTTAGGCGCAATGCTGGTGGCTGCATCACTACCGCTGGCGCGCATGTTGGTCAGTTTTTTACCTTCATTAGGGTTCACTACCAGATCACCGGGTTTGTTGTTCTCACCGATGATCATGCCTTTGTACACCTCTTCTCCCGGATCTACAAAGAAAGAGCCTCTGTCCTGCAGCTTATCGAGAGAATAACCGGTAGTGGAACCAGCTTCCTTGGCGATCAGCACACCGTTGTTACGGCCGGGGATCGGGCCTTTCCAGGGTTTGTAATCATTGAAGCGGTGCGCCATTACTGCTTCGCCGGCGGTGGACGTCAGCATCTGTGTACGCAGACCGATCAAACCACGGGAAGGTATTTCAAACTCCAGGTGCTGCATGTCGCCCTTGGTTTCCATGATGTGCATTTCACCTTTACGGCGGGTTACCAGGTCGATCACCTTGCTGGCGAATTCCTGCGGAACGTCTACCACCAGGGTTTCGTATGGTTCGTGTTTTTTACCGTCGATCATTTTTACGATCACCTGCGGCTGTCCAACGGTCAGCTCATATCCTTCACGGCGCATGGTCTCGATCAGTACGCCCAGGTGCAATATACCGCGGCCGTATACCATAAAGCTATCAGCGCTGTCTGTATCTACAACACGGAGAGCCAGGTTCTTTTCAGTTTCCTTCACCAGGCGGTCGCGCAGGTGACGGCTGGTTACAAACTTACCATCCTTACCGAAGAAAGGAGAGTTGTTGATGCCGAACAGCATGTTCATGGTAGGCTCGTCCACGCTGATCACCGGTAATGCTTCCGGGTTTTCAAAGTCGGCAATAGTATCGCCGATGTTGAAATCTTCTACACCTACTACCGCACAGATGTCACCAGCTACTACTTCTGTTACTTTCTTTTTACCGAGGGCTTCAAATATATAAAGCTCTCTTACGCGGCCTTTTTTAACCCCGTCTGCCTGTACTAATGTAAAAGGCTGGTTTTCCTTGATGCTGCCCCTGGTTACTTTACCTACGGCGATACGGCCAAGGAAAGAAGAGTAATCCAGTGAGGTGATCTGCAGCTGCAGGGTACCTTCAGATACTTTAGGTTCGGGAACATATTTCAGGATACCATCCAGCAGGGGGGTGATATCTTCGCATTGTGTCAGGGAGTCGTTGAACCAGCCGTTCTTACCGGAACCGTAGAAGGTGGGGAAGTTCAGCTGCTCTTCGGTAGCGTCCAGGTTAAAGAACAGTTCGAAAACAGCGTCATGTACTTCATCCGGACGGCAGTTGGGCTTATCCACTTTATTGATCACCACAATGGGCTTCAGGTTCAGTTGCAGCGCTTTCTGCAGCACGAAACGGGTTTGCGGCATGGGGCCTTCAAAGGCATCTACCAGCAGGATTACCCCATCTGCCATTTTCAGTACGCGCTCTACCTCACCGCCAAAGTCGGCGTGGCCCGGAGTGTCGATCACGTTGATCTTCACGCCCTTGTACTCTACAGATGCGTTCTTGCTGAAAATGGTGATACCACGTTCCCTTTCCAGGTCGTTACTATCCATGATCAGATCGCCAGTTTCCTGGTTGGCCCGGAAAACGTTGGTCTGATGAAGGATCTTGTCTACCAGGGTGGTCTTACCGTGGTCTACGTGCGCAATGATAGCTATGTTACGAATGTTCATATATACAATTCAGATGTCAGCTTGTAGCCGTCAGCATTTGCCTGACCGCACAAAAGAAGGCGCAAAGGTACGAAAAGACTGCGAAAAATCAGGGAAACAAGTTTAAATTACTGTGATCATTCGTGTTATACAGGAAACAAATTGGATTTCAATGAGTTAACAGTTTTATTGCAGGGCCTGCCGGCAAAGATCCCGTGCCCACTAAGGTTCACTAAGGTTCCACTAAGTTTGCACTAAGACTCCACTAAGAGCCGACTAAGGTGTCACGAAGCCTGAACGAGGAGTCCACGAGGAAAATACGAAGGTTGGACGAGGAAAACACGAGGAGTACACGGCGTTAAGCACCTTTATTCACTATTTGCTGAACTTCCTGAAGCCGGACCAGGTGATCTCATCAAGCGGAGAATATAGTCAAATCCGGCCTGGTTACCGGGGTTGTTCACCGCGCCCGCGATATCCATCTTTTCGCGGGAGGTGAGATGCCAGCTGAGCGCCGCTGCTTTGTCCTCTTTCTGCGGAACGTACTGGAAGATGATCCGGTGGAATTTGTCCGGGAAATATCCTTCCATGTAATTCACCTGGTTATCCTGCTCAAAATCCTGCATGGCGCTCCAGTGTTGCTGCATGGTGAACAGTGGCTCGAAGAGCAGATCGCCGAGGTCTTTTTGCTTTTTGATAGGCTGGATATCGTTTTTGCGGGTGTCGCGAACCTGTATGTACACTACCCCGCTGGTATTTTCATTGATCCAGTGCCGGAAGTTATAGAGGAAGCGCAGGGTGGTTTCCTGCCCGAAATTATCCCGGATACCGGCATCCATCACATCCACAATAGGATTGCTGGGCAGGAACACGTTCGGCAGTACGTAGGGGAAAGTAGCGCACATGCGGATAGCGCTGCTGATCTGCAGGTCCATGGCTTGCTGTGCAGCAAAGTACTGGCTGAAATCCACTGCATCCACATCCCGTATCGGACGGGTGGGATACAGGTATTCAGGTGCGCAAAGGTAACTGATCGGCTGCGGGGAGATCATCAGGCGACGGCCATCCGCATTAATGGTAGAATTCCAGATCAGCATGGGGATGAGGGCCTGTTGCTCCGGCTGCTGGTAGTCTCTCAAAGTTTTCTGCAGCACGTGATCCGTATTTTCATTCAGTTGTTTTTCAAAGTAATAGCCCCGGTCTTTCCCGTAATGGTTGGAGCCTATGCGGAATTCCCTGAAAGGGGTAATAAAATCATTCACCGCCATGGCAGAAAAAACAGAGTTGAGCAGATCGCGGGAGATCCGTTCTGTGTAAGTACTGTCGTACATGTCGATGCTGGCGCCCTGCAGTTTCCGGTAGTACAGCTCCCGGTAGTAGGACGCGCCGATCATGCCGCCGGAGGCGCCGGTCATTAGCATAGTATGCTTCATCAGCTGCCCGTTCATCATAGAGTCCAGCCGCTGCAGCACGTTCATGCTCCATGTGGCGGATCGTACGCCGCCACCACTGAAATTCATCACTACAATTTTTGGCTTGTGCCCATGCGGGAACCTGGATTTCCACCGCTCCAGGATCTGCAGGGTTTGTTCCCTGTCTTTCCGGGCCAATTCCGCTGAAAAGAACTGCTGTAAAGACGCTACGCTGTATTCCGGTCTTTCTTTCTTCTGGTGATAGTTAAGCCCGTAAGCTTTATTACGGTTATCGATCCAGTCGTTTACCGTCATCCAGTTAAGCAGGAACAGCATGACCAGCAAAACGGGGATGGCCCAGGTTTGCAGCAAATAGGCATAAGCGCCGGCTACTCCTATCAGGAAAGCAAAGAACACCATTACACTGGCGCCGGCCGGGATACGGCAAACGTTGTAATCCATCAGGAAGGCCAGGATCACCAGGAACACAAGGGCTGCGCCCACCGTGATCATGGAAGCGAAGTGATGCTGTTTCAGGATGCTGTCCAGGTAATGCTTGTTATAGTGATCCACATTACGGGCGCGGCGTATCCTGAAGGGAGAAGAAAAATAGTTGTGTACCGGCAGGGCATTTTCATCGTGCTCCTGCGTGGGTTTCAGCACCATCCGCAAAAAGTTGCGGGGACTGCCGAACTTACGCTCCAGGCGCCGGCTGATATTTTTATCTGCATTAAAGAAGTAGAAGAAAGAGAAAAAGATCACGAACAGCAAACCGCAAATAAATCCTTCCGCGAGCAGCAATATCTCCGGCACAGTGCTCAGCTGCTGGTACCGTTGGTATTCCCAGCCACGGAACAGCAGGCATATCACAAATGTGAGCGGGATAAGGGAATTATTGAGACTATACCTGAAAAACGGCTGTGAAGTGGTGGCCAGGAATTTAAATCGCCCGGTATGCAGGATGAAGGTGGTAATATTCCAGCTCATGGTAAAGAAACCGGTGGCCAGACCCAATATGGTAGTGCTGTAAAAATTCACTTTCCCCAGGTATTCCGGCGCCAGGTACAAGGCATCGCCGCCGAACACTTTGGCAAAACCTCCGTTGATGGTGCTGAACAGAATAGCCCAGAATATGAGCAACACCTGGTACTTACGGAAATGTAACAGCAGGAGCTGGATAGGGAAAGAATAGTAAATTTTTACCAGCAGTAATTTCACTTTCACGTGCAAGATAGTTTGTGCCGGATGGATGATCTGATCCAAGGCAATTACTGATAAACTTACGAAAAATAGTCGTAAGTTATCAGGCTGCTATCTTAGCCTCCGCAGTGGCTTTTCCGTTACTTAAAAACATTGTCCAAACCAGCGCCAGCAAGAGAAGCATGCCGGTGAACTGGTGCAAAATAGCCAGCAGCATGGGTATTTTTACCTGGCTGCTCATAACAGTAAGCACACCCAGTAATACCTGCAGCAACACCAGCAGCAAAGGCAGGTAACGGATGCGGTGCAAACGACTGAATACCGGCGTTTTTGCGGCTTTCCACCACCATATGGCCACGAGAATGCTGATGAGGTAAGCCAGTCCGCGGTGAATGAACTGTATGGTGATCTGGTTATGAACAATATCTGCAAAAAAACCGCCTTGCCGGAAAATTCCTGCCGGCCACCACATCCCGTTAATATCAGGCCAGGTACTGGCGGCCAATGCTGCGTGCAGCCCTGCCATAAAAGCGCCGTATATCAGCTGGAGGGTTAAGAGTATCAGCAGCCAGATATTCAGTTTACGCAGCGAAGGCGTATAAAGCACTTCTTTTGCAGGAGTGCTCAGCTTCAGGGCAAACCACAACACATAACAGAGCAGTATAAGAGCCGCGATAAAATGTCCTGCCAAGCGTATATGGCTTACGTACAGGTCTTTTTCATTCAGGCCGCTCATCACCATAATCCATCCTATTACAGCCTGCAAAGCCCCCAACAGGAACAGGATCAGCATGGGGCGCACCATAGAACCATCTATTTTCTTTTTTGCCACGAAATAGATGAAGGGCAGGGCAAACACGAGGCCCATCAAGCGGGCCCAGTCGCGGTGCAGCCATTCCCAGAAAAAAATGGACTTAAAATCAGACAGTGTGAAATGGCTGTTCACATATTTGTACTGTGCGATCTCTTTGTATTTATCAAAAGCTACCTGCCAAGCCTGCTCGGTCATGGGTGGTAATGCCCCCATGATAGGCTTCCACTCAGTAATAGAAAGGCCTGAACCGGTGAGCCGGGTAATGCCCCCTAATAATACCTGTATAATGAGCATCCCAACTCCTATAAACAGCCAGATGGCTACAGGACGGTGCTGCTGCAATGCAATCTTTTCCATAAACGCTGCAAAATTAGGGAAGTTTGCAATTGGAAGTGCTCCGTTGGGCCTGAGTCTTATCATCAAAAATCCGGAATTGTTTCGTTAAATTTCAGCCTCAGTGCCATCAGTATGCTTCCTCCGGGGAAAATCATCATACGCCTGCTGCTACAGCTGTCTGTTTACCTGCGCATCTTTATTGTATTTGCGGCCGCTATCGTGCTGCTGATACTGGCGGCCTGGTGCTTCTGGTGGCTACCCCAGGGAATAGACATGATCCTGAAAGCTACCGAAACCCGCTGGAGCGGTATTATCCTGTTGCTGATGCTGTTCTTCTGGGCGTATGTGAACTGGTATTCCGGACGCATCCTGGCATTTAGAAAAAATCAACGCTTTAACTGGTACCCGGTGGGATGGGAACCGGTGTTCCTGAAACACCTGCCCAGTTTGTTAGGTTTTCTGTGCTTCACCGTAGTGGGATTGGCCATTCTGCAGGCTCCCTCAGGTATCGGGAAACGGCCCGGTGTATTGCTGCCCGTGATCACGTTACTGCATATTGTTTTGTATGTAGCCGCATCACAATTGATGAAGGTCTGGGGCAACCGGCTGGCTGCCCGGAACCAGCTGCTGCAGGTTTGTACATGGTTGCTGGTATCTGTGTTTGGGACTATCCTGCTTTGCGGATGGATCAATACGCCGTCTTCTCTTGTAACTGGCATTTGCTGGATGCAATACTCCTGCCTCTTCCTGATAAACAACCGTACCAAACTCAACCTGCTGAATACGAAATGGCTGCAATCGCCATTTTTTGCACGCTTCCTGGAAAAAGTATGGAACGACGCCAGCAGTGCACAAACCCGCAGACCGGAAGAGGCTTTACTCTTTGCTATCTTTAACGGCATCAGCCTCGCAGCGGCTATCTGTTATTTCACCGCCATCTTTTATCTGCCGTTTGCCAACAGCATTGGCAGCTTCTCTTTTGCCCTGCTGGGATTAGGTGTGCTGTTAGGCTTTGCCAATATTATATCGCTGCTTTCCATATTGTCTGGTATAAATTATACCGTAGTGTATATCGTACTGGTGGTGATAATAGGTTACTTATTCGAACCGCATAATGTACGCATTTACAAGAGCCGTAACAGCACCGTGAAAGTGTTTGACGAACGCCAGCACCTGGAAGAGTTCTTTGTGAACTGGTTGCAGCAGCGGGAAAGAGAGATCCGCAGGGACAGCATCTATCCTGTATTCTTTGTACTGGCCGATGGCGGCGCTTCCCGTTCCGGCTACTGGACGGCAGCCGTGCTTACCCGGCTGGAAGAAGGATCCGCCAGGCATTTCTCCAGGCATTTGTTATGTCTTTCCGGCGCATCAGGCGGTAGCATGGGCAATAGCGCCTTCTTCTGCCTGCTGCAGCAGCGTGATAGTATCTACGCGGCCGGGCATACCCTTCAGCAGGAAGCAAAAGATTATCTGAAAAGTGATTTTCTTACTTATACCCTGGCCCGTATGATGGGGCCAGATATGTTCCGGCCGGTATTCCCCTTCCCTTTTATATATGACCGGGCAGCAGCGCTGGAGTATGCAACAGAGCATGCGGCGCCGGACTCCGTTATTATTGGCCACTCTTTCAGGCAAATGGTTTCAGGGGTGATTGCGCGCCGTGGAGACAGCGCCTATCAGCTGCCTATATTGTACCTGAATACCACACGTATGCAAGACGGTACACCTGGCCTGGTAAGTAATATCATGATCGACTCCACGATCTTTGGTAAACGGATAGATGTGCTGAACCTGCTGGAGCCTGGCCAGGATATGCGATTGAGCACCGCCGTGATACTGGGCGCACGCTTCCCCTATGTAAGTCCTGCAGGGCGCATCGGGAATAATTATTTTGTAGATGGCGGCTATTTTGATAATTCAGGTGCAGGAGCGGTACATGAAATGATCCTGCAATTACATCAATGGTCGCACGACAGCAGCTGGTACAGCCAGTATCCCCGGCTTCGCACATTGCAGCTGGCCAGTAAATTACGCTGGTATGTGATCCATATCACCAATAGCAGCCAGGATCCGCTTGTGCTGAAAAAAGTACACCCCGTGGTAAATGATCTTTTATCTCCCGTGCAAACGCTGATTGGCTCTTACAATACGCAGACGGTGGTGAACAATCTCCGTCTCATCCGCTACCTGGGAGAACTGAATAAGGATACCACTTATTTTCCCATCTCATTATATGAGAAGAACGACAGCAACGTATATCCTATGAACTGGGCTATATCAGACACTACGCTGCGCCGGATGAATAATCGCCTGGATCACTATCCCCGCCTTGATTCCCTTGTAAGATGGATACGCAACAATTTTAACCTTCCGGCAGGCGATGTGTCCGAACTGGGCAAGAGCATGTAAAATATTCCTAATAAGATTTTCACTTTCTCTTAACGATCACGTAATATTCAGTTAACGCAGATGGCTGATCTTTGCGGCGACAAAACGAAGGCATTAGGTATTAGCTAATATACTGCCCCAATAACTTAAACTTTAAAAGCTTAATGTCATGTATAACATGTCCAAAACTATTACTATTGCAGCTGCTGCAATGCTTTTATCTGCCGCTGGCGCTATTGCCCAGAACAATGTTTTTGCTTACAATATGCCGGCTAAGCACAAAACGGCTTCACACGCTGTAGTGGAAGAAGCGCCTGCTGGTTTCAAAGTAAAACTGACCCAGTCAAGCAAAGATTCACTGGTATTTCGCCTGAGCCTTGAAAACGCAACAGCAGAGAGAGTGGTATTAATGATCAAAGACAAGAACGCCAATGTGTTGCACCGCGAAGTAATACCTGCTACTCCGGTATATGTTGGCCGTTACAACCTGCAGGGCCTGGAAGATGGTAACTACACTTTCGAGTTAAGGAACGGCAAAGACAAGATTGCGCAGAAGACTATTGAGATCAGAACTGAACTGGCTGTAAACAGAACAGGCTCTGTACAATAATCGTACACAGCCTATCCTGCTTAGTTCTTTATCTTAGTTATTTTTCCATTGCTTTATAGAGCACTTCCATCACATTCTCTCTAACATGCATTGTGCTTAGTTTGAGATTTGTACCGCCACCAGGGCATACCCGGTTGCTCAGGAAAATAAACACCAGTTTATACTGCGGATCCACCCAGATACAGGTTCCTGTAAACCCGGTATGCCCGAAAGTAAGGGGAGAAGCGCTGGCAGAAGGATAGTGATCCTTTCTCTTCGCATTTTCCCGTTCGGGTTTATCAAAGCCCAATCCCCGCCGGCTGTGCGGACTGCCATAGGAGGTGAAGAGCTGGATAGTTTCCGGTTTGATGAATTGAATATCGTTGTACCGTCCTCCGTTCAACAACATCTGCATGATCACCGCAAGATCATGGGCATTCGAAAATAACCCTGCATGGCCCGCTACCCCGCCAAACATCGCTGCTCCGGGGTCATGTACATCTCCACGTAATAGTTGCATCCGGAAAACCTGCTCACGTTCTGTGGGTACAATCCGTTGCAAAGGGAAACGCTCTCTGGGAAGGAACCCTGTGGTAGCCAGTCCCAGCCGATCGTAAAAGGTTTCTTTTACGTACTGGTTCAGCTTTTTACCGGTAAGTTGTTCTACAATTTTTCCGAGGAAGATGAAGTCCAGGTCGCTGTAAACGTATCCCTGACGTGGATTCAGCTTGCTGTCCAGGATCTTTTTGAAGATCATCGCCTCGTAGGTGCTGTCCATGTACATGTTGTCTGCCACACGTACCGTGTGAATGGAATCTGCATTCTTGTGATAGAGCGCAGTATCAGGCGTACCATCGGTATTCAATGTTTCGCGGTAGAAAGGAATGTATGGCACAAGACCCGCCTGGTGCAGCAATATATCGCGTACACGGAGGTCTGCTTTGTTGGTATTTTTCACCATGGGCAGATAATCGCCGAGCGTAGCGTCCAGGCTTAATTTTCCTTCATCGTACAAACGCATGATTGAAATGGTGGTAGCGCATACCTTGGTAACAGAAGCCAGATCGTAAATAGACGCTGGGGTTACTTCCTCCCAACGGTTATAGTCATAGTAACCGAAACATTTGTTATACACGATCCTGCCGTCTTTCATGGCCAGTATCTGGCCGCCTGGTGCAGCTGCGTTATCCATCATTCCTTTTGCCAGCCCGTCTATCTGGGTGAGCAACAGGGAACGCATACCAACATCCTCCGGTTCTACTGTGGGCAGATTGGTGAAGGATGGCAGTGAATACGTGATGCCTGATCCGGAAGGGAAATTGTTGCATACGGATACCGGCAGTTTGCCCTTAGGGCCCAGCTTGCCGAACAGCAGATCGGCAACGGCTTGCTGGGTAACATCATCATCTTCATAGGCGGCAACAACAGTAGGCGCCTCGCAAAAATATTGTATGGCATAGGGGTTGCCAAAGGCAACGGTCACTGTCGGTATTTCTTTCTGCAGCTGCCCTATCAGCACTTTTTCTGCTACAGAAATACCAAAGCTGTTAGCCGGGCGCCGGTTATAATTATGCAATCCGATGATCACCGCCTTATAGTCGCGTTGCAGGCGGTTCATCAGCGGCGCTACATCATGGATGGTTTGCCGGCTGGTAAATACAAAAACATCTGCATCCGGCCGGTATTGCTTAACGGCTTGCAGGAAAGCATTACTGGCATCTGCGCCAACAGCTACTACCGCCAGTTTTTGTTTACGGAGCGGGAACGGCTGGAAAGGTATCAGGCGGTTATCGTTCTTTAAAAGTGTAATAGCCTGCTGTGCAATATGATGGCGTAAACTGTCAGACTGCGCATTCAGGTCATTGGTCAGGTTCACCGTATCAATTACCTGCGGATTGCTCAGGCCCAGGTTGTATTTGGCTACGAGCACTTTCTTTACACGGCGGTTCACTTCTTCCCAGGATATCTGGCCTCTTTTAATACCCCGCATAATAGCCTCAATGCTGCCTTCTGCGGTAGACGGTAATATCATGAGATCATTACCTGCCAGCAATGACCGTAAGGATTCCTCACCATTAGTGTAGAACTTGGCAATACCTTTCATTTCAAGGGCGTCTGTTACGACCAGGCCTTTAAAGCCCATTTGTTCCTTGAGCAGGTCTGTAACCGCGTTATTGGAAATGGAAGTAGGCGTATTGGGTTTCCTATCGATAGCCGGCACATACAGATGGGCCACCATAATAGAACCCACGCCGGCCGCGATCGCTTCCTTGAAAGGATAGAGCTCCAGCGAGTCCAGGGCGGCACGGGATTTACCGATCACCGGCAGGTCCAGGTGTGAATCCACATCCGTATCCCCGTGCCCGGGAAAGTGTTTGGCGCAGGCCATAATGCCGGCATCCTGCATGCCTTTGATCATGGCGACGCCCATGCGGGCCACCTGGTATTTATTTTCACCGAAAGAGCGGTCGTTGATCACCGGGTTGTTAGGATTGTTATTTACATCCATGTCTGGCGCAAAATCAATATGTATACCCAGGCGACGGCATTGGTTGCCCATCAGCCGGCCGGCCTCGTAGGCCATAGTGCTGTCCTGCAGGGCGCCTATCATCAGGTTGCGGGGCAGGCTGATCACGCTGTCCAGCCGCATGCCCAGGCCCCATTCACCGTCTATGGCAACCAGTAATGGTACTTTGGAAATGGATTGATAGTAATTGGTCAGTGATGCCTGCCTGACCGGTCCTCCCTGGAAAAAGATCACACCACCTACTTTGTTGTCGCGTATATCGCTTACAACCTTGTCTATATGCTCTTGTCCCAGGTTAGAATGCGCTCTGATCATGATCAGCTGCGCGATGCGTTCTTCCGGCGTAAGGGAGTTAAAAATGCTGTCAGCCCATTGTACTGCCTTGTTTTCTAACGTGTTTTCTCTTGGTTGTTGAGGCCCGTTTTGTGCTTGTCCCGTCTTGAATATAGTGATGAGCCCCAGTAGTAATAGATACTTCCTGATCATTTTATAAACTTACAAATATTTATATGAGGTTCAACGAATTAATAATAATATTTATATAACTGTCTAACCTCCGTAAAATAAATAAGTTGTGAAAAATCATATTTCAATAAATTTTATGTTTTTGCTTAGATTTTTAAATTGTGTTCACTATTACGGACAAATATTTCATATTATTTAATCAACCGTAATTTTATTACCAATACATTCAATTGTTTGTTATATTTGCAATCTTGCTATTAAAGTATTTTAATTAGAATATGGTCAATATTATTTTATTTGGCCCTCCCGGCAGCGGCAAGGGCACACAAAGTGCTAACCTGATCAAGAAGTACGGTCTCATTCATCTGAGCACCGGCGATCTGCTGCGGAGCGAAATAGAAGCCCAGACTCCTCTTGGCCTCGAAGCTAAAAAATTCATGGATGCCGGTCAGCTGGTGCCTGACGAAGTAGTGATTGGCATGATCAGTTCCAAATTGGATGCCAACCCGGATACCCGGGGCTTTATATTTGACGGCTTTCCCCGTACTACTGCCCAGGCAGAAGCACTGGACAAGCTGCTCACCCTGAAGAAAACTGCCATCTCTGCGGTATTGAGCCTGGAAGTACCGGAAGATGAGCTGATCAAACGCCTGCTGAACCGTGGACTTACCTCCGGCCGCAGCGACGATGCCAACGAAGATGTTGTGAAAGCCCGTATTGTGGAATATCATAACAAAACCGCTCCGGTGGCTGATCACTACGCCAAATACGGCAAGTTCAAGAAGATTAAAGGCAACGGCAGTATAGACGAGATCTTCGGGCTGTTAAGCAAGGAGATAGACGAGCTGGTAGTGGAAAGAGTATAAGAACCCGCAACAGTAGCGGATCTTCCATAGAAATTTATTGAACGCAAAGATCGAAAGAGACGTGGTTCCTGAAAATCACGTAAACTTCCCGATCTTTGCGTTTTTATTTATCGCAGGCCTGGCCTGCCAATGTAAATGCTAAAGCTTTGGAAAGAGGCAACTTTGTAGATTATATCCGTGTATTTTGTAAATCCGGCAAGGGCGGCGCCGGCAGTTCCCATTTCATGCGCACCAAGTTTAACCCTATGGCCGGCCCTGACGGGGGCGACGGCGGCCGTGGCGGACACATCATCCTGAAAGGCAATGCGCAGCTGTGGACCCTGCTCCATCTCCGCTGGCACAAGAACGTGATCGCTACAGACGGAGGGAACGGCAGCCGTAACAACTGTACCGGCTCAGATGGAGAAGATGTGCTCATAGAAGTGCCCCTGGGTACGCAAGTGTACGACGAAGAGTCCGGCGAGCTGATCGCAGAGATCCTGAACGATGGACAGGAGACCATTCTGCTGCCCGGCGGACAAGGCGGCCGCGGCAATGCCTATTTTAAAACGGCTACCAATCAGGCCCCTGAATATTCCCAGCCGGGTGAGCCCGGCCAGGAAGGCTGGAAGCTCCTTGAGTTGAAAGTATTGGCAGATGTAGGCCTTGTTGGATTTCCCAATGCCGGCAAATCCACCCTGCTCTCTACCATTACCGCCGCCAAACCCAAAATAGCAGATTACGCATTTACCACCCTTACCCCGCAACTGGGCATCGTTTCCTACCACGACGATAAATCATTCTGTATCGCCGATCTCCCCGGTATCATTGAAGGCGCCCATGAAGGCCGTGGCCTGGGGCACCGCTTCCTGCGGCATATTGAGCGCAACTCTGTATTACTGTTCCTCATCCCGGCAGATAGTAAAGATCACCGCCAGGAATTTGACATTCTTGTAAATGAACTGGAACAGTACAATCCTGAATTGCTGGACAAACAGTTCCTGCTGGCCATCAGCAAGAGCGATATGCTGGACGAAGAACTGCAGAAAGCCATTGCAGCAGAACTGCCCGGGGACGTGCCGCATGTATTCATCTCCTCTGTGACGCAGCAAGGGCTGGCAGACCTGAAAGAGATGCTGTGGCAGGCCCTGAACGATTAAGCGGCAGCATCACTGAGCTGACCTGCTTCCTGCGCTATCTTTTTAGCAGTGCTGGGCCGGATAAACCGGCTGCCTGCAAAGAGTATGCATAAGGCCAGCAGAGAGCAACCCGCCATCACGCCTGTCATGGGAAAAGCAGTATGATCATTCTTGCTAAGGAGGCTTACCGCCACAGAAGCCAGCGCCCCAAGGCCCATCTGTAATGCGCCCATCAGTGCGGATGCACTACCTGCGTGTTGTGCGAACGGCGCCATAGAAAGCGCTGATGCATTAGGGAAGATAAACCCCGCACAGGAGAGGAAAATAAAAATGGTGGCTAATGTGCCTGCCAATCCCAGCCAACCGTTACCGGCCCCGGTGACCAATACAATTCCTGTAAGCGCCTGCACAGCGAGCGCCACGATGATGATCTGTTCACTTTTATATTTCTTCAGTAAAGCGCTGTTCACCTGGCCCGAACCGATCAGCCCTGCCGCCAGCGCGGCGAAGATCAGGCTGTACTGGGTGCCGGATACTTTGAAGATCTCCAGGAAAACATACGGCGATCCGGCTACATAGGAAAGCAGTCCGGCAAATACAATGGCTCCGCCTACCGCATAGGTAGTAAAGCGTGGCTCTTTTATTACAAACAGAAAACTGCGGATGATCGGCGCGGGCATCAGTGAATAGTTAGGGTCTGGTTGATAGCTCTCTGGTAATTTCCAGTAGGAAGCAGCCAGGATCACAGCCGCCAGGGCCGTTAATATAACAAAGATGTAGTGCCAGCCCATGAACTCACTCACATATCCGCCAATTGCCGGTGCCAGCATGGGGGAAGCTCCTACCACCAGCAACAGCATTGAAAATACTTTGGCGTTCTCTTCTACCGGAAACAGATCACGCACCATGGCGGTAGCGGCCACCGTGCAGGCGCAACATCCCAGGGCCTGCAGAAAGCGTAAAGCGATCAGGGCATCCACAGAAGTTACAAATACACAACCGAGGGAGGCCAGCAGGTATACAACCAGGCCAATATGCAGGGGACGCTTTCTGCCAAAACGATCCAGCAAAGGCCCGTATAACAGCTGCCCGAAAGAAACGCCTATGAAGAAGCTGGATAAAGAAAGGGAAACTTCTGCTATGCTGGAGTGCAGATCTTTTGCAATAGCAGGGAAACCCGGCAGGTACATATCAATAGAAAAAGGCGCCAGTGCTGTCAGGGCGCCTAATATCAGTATCAGTAAAAAATGTTTGCGCTTATCGTTGGTCATAATATCCGGAATATGGTTATGCAAAGCTACCTTAGCTCCGGTTCACTTGCATGTACCAAATCCCGGTATTCATTGTACTTATGAAGGGTTGATCTTATTGCTTTCTTTCACTTTTACCGGAACGGGGCGGATATCCCATACAATTCCAAAAAATCCCAGCGTGCGGATAATGTAGTAGGTAATATCTATTTCCCACCAGTAAAATCCCTGCCGGGCTGCGCTTTGATAATAGTGGTGATTGTTGTGCCAGCCCTCTCCCAGCGTGATCAATGCCAAAATCAGACTGTTCCGGGATTGGTCTCCGGTTTTGTAACGCTGGTTACCGATCTTATGCATCAGTGAGTTAATGGTGAAAGTACCGTGATACAGCAGGATGGTGCTCAGGAAAAACCCGATGAACAGGGTAGAGAGACCGGCGCTCCAGTCAAAGAAACCGGCGCCATTCACTTTGTTGCCTATCAGGTATACGGCCAGCGCCAGTACTACAGGCGGCACAAAATGATATTTATTAAGCCAGTAAAGCTCTCTGTGCTTCATATCCTTGATCAGGTCATAGCGGGTAGGTTTGTATTCCGGTCCCATGATCCAGCCGATGTGAGCATACCAGAACCCATACAGGTTAGCAGAGTGCGGATCCTCGGGAGTATCGCTATGCTTGTGATGTATACGATGGTTAGCTGCCCACCACAGTACGCCTTTCTGAAAACTGCTCTGCGCACCAAAAGCCAGTATGAACTGGAAGAAACGCGAGGTTTTAAATGCACGGTGGGAAAAATAGCGGTGATAGCCACCGGTTACAAAAAACATACGCGCTACGTATAGCACGACGCATACGATCCAGTCAAACGCATGCACGGTGGTAAAGAATGCCAGTAAAGGTACCAGGTGTATGCCTATAAAATCAGCCTCATGAAGCCAGTCAGGTTGTTTCCGTATTTGTTTTGCGGTGTTCATTTGTCAAAGATAAATGGATTAAGTTTCGCAGTCAATGATATAAATCATTCCGGACTGATCGGACAATCTTTATGCCCATCTCAGTAGAATGACAAAAATATAATGTAAAGTTAATCCTCCATATTCGGTAATACATTTATATATTTATTATGTTGAAATGAACTATTTTACGTCAAATCCTTACCTGTGAGATATTATATCCCCTTAATGATCTGGGCCGCAATATACAGTAGCTGTACGTCGCCAGACACAAAGCCGGTCGCGGCCGCCGATAGCTCGGCCGCTGTATCAGGAATGCTGGAAGAAACAGCCAAAGCTACCTATAAAGGCGATTTTGATGGCAGCCCTATTTTTATTACCATCAATTATACCAGTAGCAGCCATATAGCCGGATATAATGAGCATAAGGGTCTACGCCGTAATCTGAGCGGGAAGCTACAGCAGGAAGAAGACGGCTGGGCAGTGCAGCTCAACGAACCTGGAGACCATCCCTATGATGGACGCTTTCACCTGGTGTTTGACAAACATTTCACAACAGCCCATGGCAGATGGACACCATTGAACACGCCCTCGTTGCGGGAAAAACAGCTTATCCTGACACGACAGACCTCAAGTAAAAACTACTGGAATCCGGGAGATTTCCGTAACCGTCCTTTATCCGGCACACGCTGTGATATTACTTTCAACGATGATGGAAGCTGCATACTGAATTATTATGAAAAAATAAACAACTCTACCTATGCCCTTCAGATGAACACAGTAAGAGGTACATGGGAAAACAAGGACTACGAAATACGAGTGAACTGGCAGCCAAACGAACAATTCGGCAAGCGTAACAGCACATTTAAGCTCTCATGCCAGGCAACCTTAAATAGCATCCGTTGTGACAGGATAATTGGAGAAGGGTTTGAATTCAGTCTTGTACAGGAGGCATGATATCACACACATTGAAACGTATCGTACTTTTTTCTCTGCCTGCCCTCATCTTATTGGGGGTGTGGTTAATGCTACGTCTCAGTTTGCCCTATACCACCCTTAACCGTTACACCGGTTTCCTGATGACAAAGCAGCTGGTGTACCATATACGCCACTGGCGCATTAGCTTCTATGTGCATGTGTTTGTAAGTACCATCGTGCTTGTCGCAGGCCTCCTGCAAAGCAGCATGTATCTGCTAACCCGGTATCCGCGCCTGCACCGGTATTCAGGAAGGTTATATGTAATTACAGTGCTCTGCTTCAGCGGGCCGGCAGGTTTGATTATGTCGTTCTATGCGAACGGAGGCCTGCCTGCACGGATCAGCTTTGTGCTGCTGGCATTATTGTGGTTAGGCAGTACGTATGCCGGATGGCGTTATGCATTGCAATGCCGCTGGAAGGATCACGGGCAGATGATGTTACGGAGTTATGCGCTGGCGCTTTCTGCGCTTACACTAAGACTATATGCCTACCTAATAGCAGCGCTGAATATTCCGCTTCATCCGGTAGCGGCTTATATTACCATTTCCTGGCTTAGCTGGACGCTAAATCTCCTTGTGGTGGAAGTTTTGATACGCAGTAACTACCTCATTCCAAGCAAGGCAGACTGCTTTACGAAATGCCCGTCATCTGACAAACTGTAAAACTCTTTTTCCAGCTCTTTGCTTTCAAGCAGCTTATTGTTGTAAAACCCATGCTCTTCAGGGTCCTTTTGATATACCAGCTGGAAAAGCGTTACCTGCACACTACCGTTCTGCTGTATAGCCGGTACTTTAAACGGATCCTTTAGTATCTTGTGTCCGCCTATTTCCAATTTATCTATCAGCTTACCATGTGGATTATAGGTGACCATGTAGTATACAGGCGGTATATTTTCGTCGCTTACTCCGTCTTTCTCAGCATATATCACCGCCTTGACGCTGTCAGTAGATCTTACAACCCCTACATAATAATACTCACTGCCCACATCACGCGAAAACGTTGGATTTCCCCGCATTTCTGCTACGTACCGCTCATAGTCGTAAGAGATCAGGTTTTCCAGCCTTGTTGCATACTGCATGTCAAGTACTAAAGGAAGTTCCAGCTGTTTGAATTCATGATAAAACAGGTTCCATTCCAGTTTTTCCGGATCGGTAGCACCGCTAAAGGCGGTCTTAATTGTTGCATCAAATTCATATTCTGTTCTTACATTTTCCAGATCTGGGTCACTGTAGATATTCTTGTAATTGCTGTACCCAAACTCTATCGCTGAGGTAAGATAATACAGCGCCTCCGTCCCTAACCCAAGACGGGAATAGGCACAGGCCTGGTTATACATCACTTTATAAAGTGGCGAATAATCCATCAACTCCGCAATAGTATATGCATTGGTTGCTTCCAGGTATTCTTTCTGATCCATCAGGGCATTCCCCAACTCATAGTAGGCTTTCCCGCTTGGTTGAATCAAGATGGCTTTTTTAAAGAGTGTAACACCACCTGCGGGATTCTTCTTGTTCCGATAGGTATCAATTGCCTCGAGGAATAACTTGTCAGCATCCTTGTTTTTTCCGGATGTTTGTTTAGATACCAGCAATACGGTATCCTTACTATACAGGGAAGACAGCTGTAATGTTATTTTCTTAGGCTTTTCTGCCGTGTTGCGGGAATGACATGCAAACAGGCAAATACTTGCGAGCAATAGGGATAAATAACGCATAAACGTTTTTTCTTGAGCCAACCATGGGATTCGAACCCACGACCTACAATTTACGAAACTGTTGCTCTACCAGCTGAGCTAGGTTGGCTTGGCTGATACAAATTTAACGATCCCTGCGTTATTAAAAACAACAGTAGAAAAAATTCTACTGTTGCCTCACAGGGTCAAAAAGCCAATATCCGGGCTTTCCATTTTTATTGTTTATTGATTTGAGGCACACCCCCTATTTGCTGCTGTATAAACAACGTATACAGCGAAGCAGGTACAAGTGAGTATAATTTTATACGGTAAATAGCATCGGTGATCGGCAGACGGGACAATGCAGGTAAAAAATGTTGTTCGATCGCGCCTTTCACTACCTGGTTACCGCGCTCATACAGGCGGCCGGCCACTCTTAAACACCTGCCTGCAATGCTGTAGTTATGTTCTTCCAGCTGTTTGCGGGTATAGTTGCTCAGGCAGCTAACGGTTTCGTATACATGAAATACTGCGGGAAACTGGTGCAGCGGTTTTCTTAATTCCGGTATTGCATCTTCAATCAATGCCGGTACTTCATATTGATTGATCATAGTTTTAAATGTTTAGTGTTCCAGAACCTTCACCAGCAATTGTGCCAGTATACTGATCGCCACAAAGGCAACTAAGATGTAGTACATGGTCTTTGTTGATGGTGCAGATTCGTTGTTTTGAGTACGCATATACATTTTTGTTTCCGGGGATATGCCAAAACCTTTTCCAGCTCAATGGCTACAATGGGGAACACAGCCATAAAACATTCACAAACAGTTACTTCAAGGGCACACCAGCCGCATACAGGCAGTTTTGTTACGGTCACAACCTTTCAGTTTCTGCATACTGACTTTCCATATTCTGGAAACAGGTACCAATGTTGTATGCACTTCTCAAAAGCTATATGAAAAGGTCGCATGCAGCCTGGCATATAGGCACCTCTGGCTGGAGCTATAAACACTGGAAAGAATTGTATTATCCGGAAAAGATGAAACCGGCGGATTACCTGGCGTACTACAGCCAGGAATTCAGCTGTACCGAGATCAATACCAGCTTTTACCGCCTGCCTAAAGAAAAGACCGTACTGGATTGGGTGAAAAAAGTACCTCCTGATTTTACCTTTTGCCCAAAGCTTAGCCGCTACATTTCTCACATGAAGAAGTTGCGTGACCCGGCAGCGGGTATGCAGGTCTATTTCAGCGTTTTTGATGTAGTGCAGGACCGCCTGGGCCCGGTATTGGTACAGCTGCCGGAACGTTTATCCTTTGATGAAGGTGTAGCAAAAGATTTCTACAACCTGTTGGCAACTACCTATAAACAATATGATTTTTCATTAGAGGTGCGGCATACCAGCTGGTTCAGCCGGCAAAGCCTGTCGTTGATGGAAGAATATGGGGTTGGGCTTGTAATCGCCCACTCAGGTAAGCGCTTCCCTTATAAAGAAGCCGTGACCGCTCCTCATATCTACCTGCGTTTTCACGGTCCCGGTGATCTCTACGCATCCAATTACGCCACTGTTTCTCTGCGCGCATACGCCCGCAAATGTAAACGCTGGATGGAAGAAGGTCACAATCTATGGATCTTTTTCAACAATGATGTGCATGGCTATGCACTGGAAAATGCAAGAAAACTAAAGGAGCTGATCCCTGCCACATGACCTTAGGCGGCTTACATCCCCAGCCCGCCTAACATACCGCCGGCTACGCCCTTCATTTCAGACTCCCAGGCGTTCTCCGCGTTCTTCAGCGCGCGGTTAAGGGCGGTGATCAGCAGGTCTTCCAGCTCTTCTTTATTGTCCGGGCTTAACAGGTGCTCCTTTATGGCAATGCCCTTTACTTCCCGGTTGCCGTTTACGGTCACCTTTACGTCGCCTTCACCGGCGTCTCCGTCTACCGTGATATTAGCCAGCCTTGCTTTTCCTTCCTGCATTTTCTGCTGCGCTTCCTGCAGCTTTCCAAAGAGATCTCCGAACATAAAACATGTTTTAACCTTACAAAGATATAGCAAGTCGTGTTATATGCTTATATGTCTCAATTCCTTATCTTTCCGGCTAATTTCATGACTGGCATGATCGAAACAAAGGTTTGTATTATCGGCGCCGGACCGGGTGGGGCTACTGCGGCCCTGCAGCTGGTACAGCTGGGCATTGACTGCGTAGTGGTAGACAAGGCTGTTTTTCCCAGGGACAAAGTATGCGGGGACGGATTAAGCGGAAAAGTGCTCACCGCCCTCGAAGCCATTGATAAGGGAGTGGCGGAACGCCTGCGCCAATACGCGCAGAAACTGGGCAGCTGGGGCGTAACCTTTGTATCTCCCGGCAGGGTGGCCATGGAAGTGGCCTACAAACCCAATTATGACCGCCAGGTAGACGAACCGGCCGGTTTTGTATGTAAACGCATCCACTTTGATAATTTCCTGGTAGATGAGTTGAAACGCAGACCAGAGATCCGGCTTTTTGAAGGGATCGCTATTGATAAATATGAACTGCAGGAGGATGGCTACCTGGTAACAGATACCACCGGCAATTTTTCCGTAAAGGCGCAATTGCTCATCGTGGCAAACGGAGCACATTCCTCTTTTACAAAAGAAGTAGCCAACATCCGGATGGAGCCGGCTTACTATGCCGCGGGTGTAAGAGCTTACTACAAAAATGTAACAGGCACCCATCCCGATAATTTCATTGAGCTGCATTTCCTGAAACCCCTGCTGCCGGGTTACCTCTGGATCTTCCCATTACCCAACGGCGAAGCCAACGTAGGCATGGATATGATCAGCGAAGCCGTACGCAGCAGAAAAGTGAACCTGAAAAAACTGCTGACAGAAACCCTTGAGAACGATCCTGTATTTAAGGAACGTTTCCGTAATGCAGAAATGACCAGCAGCATAGAAGGCTACGGCCTGCCGCTGGGCAGCAAGAAAAGGAAATTATCCGGCGACCGTTATATGCTGGTAGGCGATGCTGCCTACCTGGTAGATCCCTTTACCGGCGAAGGCATCGGGAATGCCCTGTACGCCGGCCGCCTGGCTGCTCAGCAGGCCGCCGCCGCCCTTGAAGCCAACGACCTTTCTGCAGCTGGCCTTGCCCCTTACGATGAAAATGTATACCGCGTGCTGGGCCCTGAACTGCAGCTGAGCCACCGCCTGCAAAAGCTGGTAAAATATCCCTGGCTGTTTAATCTGCTCATGAAAATGGGCACTCGCAACAAGCAGTTGAAAGAGCTGATCTCCTGTATGTTCTATGAGGTAGACCTGCGTAAAAAGCTGGCCCGGCCTTCTTTCTATATCAAACTGTTACTAAACAAATAGCAACCTGTGAAGAAGCGTTTATTCCTATCAATCTGCACAACTGTGTTTATGGCAGCCAACAGCAATGCCCAGCAAGGGCTCTATATCCACGATGATGCGGGGCACCTGCAGCTTTCCATGGCAGGCGCATCACATCTTGCCGCCCTTCCCCTCAAATGCATGCAGAAGGAATTTCCTTATAAAACAGGCGTGGTCTTTACAGACAGCTCGCTGGTGAAGAACCCGCGGGATTATCATCCGGCCTTTTACGGATGTTATGACTGGCATAGCAGTGTACATGGCCATTGGATGCTGGTAAAGCTTCTGAAATCATTTCGCGACATGCCGCAGGCAGCGCTGATCCGCACTAAGCTGACAGAAAATCTTACGGCAGATAATATCCGTATTGAGCAACGCATCTACCACGAAAAAGAAAATAAGGGCTTTGAGCGCATCTATGGCTGGAGCTGGCTGCTGCAGCTGCAAAGAGAGCTGCTTACCTGGCAAGACCCGTTGGGTGCAGAACTGAGTAAGAACGTGCAGCCACTGGCCGCACAGTTTTCCAGGGCCTATATTGCCTTCCTGGACAAGCTGGTATACCCCATCCGCGTAGGTGAACATACAAACCTCGCCTTCGGCCTGCGCCTGGCCTGGGACTACGCCGCCGTTGCAAAAGATACCGCGCTGCAGAGCGCTATTACCAAAGCCGCTCTTCGCTTCTATGCAAAAGACAAAGGCTGCCCCATTACCTGGGAACCGGGAGGCTATGACTTTCTCTCCCCCTGCCTGGAAGAGGCAGACCTGATGTGGCGCATCATGCCCGCAGAACAATACAATACATGGGTGCAGGAGTTTTTACCGGGACTATTTACATCTCCTGTCAATGTTCTTTCCATCGCGCAAGTAAAAGACCGTACAGATGGCAAACTGGTGCACCTGGACGGACTTAACCTCAGCAGGGCATGGTGCCTGTATGGCATCGCCCGTCATGTAACGCAAAACCGTGCCGCCATCCGCGATCTGGCCCGCCAACACCTGGAGGCTGCCCTGCCGCACGTAGCCAGCGGGGACTATGCCGGCGAGCACTGGTTAGGCTCTTTTGCCGTTTACGCATTAACAGTAGAGAATAATGAATGATCAGTTTTAAAATATAGTCATGTACCGCCTTTTTTATCCCTGTATGCTGGCACTGCTGGCAGTGTCGTTCTGTTTTCCCATGCGCACAAGGGCGCAACACAAGAGTTTCAGCATTAGCCCCGCACCTCAGTGGCTGGTGCCGTACAAACCCGATCTTCAAAAAACGCCGGACCTGCGTGAAATAAGCAACGGCTATTACATCCGTTTGTTTGAAGAACAGTATCATGCCGAGCATAAAAGCCAATACCGGCATGTGATCCGGCAGATCATATCAGAAGCGGGCGTTCAGAATGGCGCTGAGATCTCTGTAGACTATGATCCTGCCTATGAACAACTCAAATTCCATCAGCTGGTGGTGCGTCGTAACGGCAAGGTCATCAACCAGCTGAGCGCTGGTAAGTTCCGTTTCCTGCAGCAGGAAAAAGAGCTCTCCCGTTTCATTTATAGTGGCTTATACACCGCTTATTTTATCATAGACGATGTTCGCAAAGGCGACCAGATAGAATATGCCTATACCCTGGAGGGGCATAACCCGATCTTCGAAGACAAGTATTTCAACACCTTCTACTTTGGCGCCGGCGAGCCGGTGCTTAACTTCTATAAAGCTTTGATAGCATCTCCCTCCCGTCAGCTGCAATTCAAAGCATTCAATAAAGCGCCGCAACCGCTTAAAAAAACTTTTCAGGGTATGACCTTGTACGAGTGGAACCTGATGCAGATCACTAATCCCCGGGAAGGTGATTATGCTACTCCATCCTGGTACAGCACTTATCCTTCCGTGCAGGTCAGCGAATATAGCCGCTGGGAAGAGATCGTGAACTGGGCGGTACAGGTCAATACCATACAGAACGCCATGACGCCTGCCTTGCAAAGCAAGGTGGATGCCTGGCTCAAAGAAGGTGCAGGCAATAAAACTGCCTACCTGCAAAGCGCGGTAAGATTTGTTCAGGACGATATCCGCTATATGGGTATAGAAATGGGCGAGTATTCCCACCGTCCCAGCCAGCCCGGCAAGATCCTTACACAACGCTTCGGGGATTGCAAGGATAAGTCCCTGCTGCTCTGCACACTCCTGAAGGCCGGCGGCATTGACGCAAACGTGGCATATGTAAATACCGATGCCAAGCGTACGATAACCGATTACCTGCCCTCCCCGGTGATGTTTGATCATGTCATCGTAAACGCCAACCTTGATGGCAAAAGCTATTGGATAGACCCAACTATTAACTATCAGCGGGGTCTTGTTACCAGCATCACCATACCGGACTATCAAAAAGCATTGGTGATCAAAACGGGGAACGGTACATTCAGTGAGATCCCGCAAAATAACAGCGGCACTACCAAGATCATGGAAACCTTTACCCTGCCGGCTGATAATAAAAAACCAGGCAGGCTGGAAGTATTTTCCAGCTACTCCGGTCAATACGCCGATGATATCAGGGCCGATTTTGCAGAATCCAGCCAGAAAGATCTGCAGCAATCCTACCTGAATTATTACAAGGATATCTATGGCAACCTGACAGCAGATTCTGCCGTTCAGTTCTATGATCTGGACAATGGTCCCAACGTAGTGGAAGTAGTGGAACGGTATGCACTGCATCAACCCTGGACAATAGACAGCACAGACAGGAACAAACAAACATTTTACATCAGGGCTAAGATATTGACAGATCTGCTTCCTGTACTGGATAAAGACAGCTTTGATGCGCCGCTGGCGCTCAGATATCCCTACTCGCTGGACTATACACTAACGTTCGAGATGCCGGAAGATTGGTCTTTCGATGATTCCAAGCTGCACCTGAAAAATAAGTATTACCGGCTTGACTTCACCTCCACCGTTTACGGACGCACTGTAAAATTGCATTATCAATACACCTCTTACCAGGATCATATCCCTGCAGAAGATCTGGCCGCTTACCGTAATGACCGGAGCGAGATCTCAGAGAATGCCTCATTTACCCTCACCTGGAATAAAGGAATAAGTGTATCTAAACCGGCGGGTGGCGGGAATGGTGTAAGCTGGATCCTGCTGGTGCTGGCCCTCCTGTTTGTAGGTATTTTCAGCTACATCGCAGCAAAGTTCTACGAAAGATCAGTACTGCCTGTAAAATACAACCCGGATCCCTGGGGCATAGGCGGATGGCTTTTCCTGTTGAGTATAGGTATCGTATTCTCGCCCCTGGCAATACTGGTACAAACTATCAACGGAGGTTATTTGGCAAATGCTACCTGGGAAGCTTACATCCATGCAGAAAATAGTCAGTCAAAGGTGCTGTTGCTGATTGCTGAATTGGCAGCTAATGCTTTCTTATGGGTGTATTCTATCCTGCTGCTCATTCTTTTCGTAAAACGAAGAGATACTTTTCCGGCTGCCTGTATTGTTTACTTTGCGGCTACGCTGCTTATCCGTGTAGTAGACCTTATGGCAATAACCGCTTTAGACCCTGCTGTTAAATTCAGCCCGGAGTCAATGCCTGCTTTCGGACGGTCTTTTATTGCCGCTGCCATCTGGATACCTTATCTGCTAAAATCTGAAAGGGTTAGGAACACCTTTGTAGTTCCCCACGCTTCAGCCGTAAAATAGTTGCTTTCAAAACAGCAGTTAGCTTTTAGTATACAAGCTAAAAGCTAACTGCCAATAGCTGATAGCTAGTAGTCTATTGTCTCAGAATCAAATATCACCACCTTATCCCACAGGTGTTTGCAGTTCTCTACAAATGCCTTGTGTATAGGATGCTCCTGGTAAATATCGTGATCTTCTATGCTGTTGAACACCGTCAGCTCGCAGTAACTGTAGCTTTTGTCTATCACCGGGCGGTCAGTGCTGGCGGGTTTGCCCAGGTTAAATACCTGGATCGCCTCTATGGCGCCTAAAGAGCTTACGCCGTCTTCAAACTTTTTAATGTCTTCAGCGGAAAGTCCGGGTTTCAGGTAAAAGTTTACCACGTGTACAAATTTCTTATCCTTCGGTTTAAGCATATCAATCATTTTTTGCGGTTCCCAAGTTAGCCGTTGTATTTTTAAAAACCAACCCGTCTTTCATTACAAAGCTCACACGGCCCATGCTTTGTATATCCTGTAAAGGGTCTCCGTCTACCGCAACAATATCTGCCAGCTTTCCGGCAGTAATGCTACCCAGCTTGTCTTTCATGCCCAGCAGGTCTGCAGCCTGGATGGTAGCTGCCTTAATGGCTTCCATGGCGGGCATGCCCGCTTCTACCATATAGGTGAACTCCAGCCAGTTCTTACCATGCATATATACACCTGCGTCGGTACCGAAAGCGATCTTCACGCCGGCTTTATAGGCCTTTGCAAAAGTGCCCTGTATCCTGGGGCCGATGGTAGCTGCTTTGGGTTGTACCAGGGGCGGATAGTACCCGGGTATTTTGGAAGAATCTGCAGTAGACTTACCGGCGATAATAGTAGGTACATACCAGGTGCCGTATTGTTTGGCCAACGCCATCGTTTCCTCATCCATAAAAGTACCGTGCTCTATAGAGGTTACGCCCGCACGTATAGCGCGTTTCATACCTTCAACGCCGTGTGCATGTGCGGCCACGGTAAAGCCATAGTCTTTGGCGGTTTCCACAATGGCTTTCAGCTCTTCCTCTGTGAATTGCGGGCTGCTGCCATCTTTGGCCACACTCAGTACACCGCCGGTAGCGGTGATCTTGATCAGATCGGAACCGTTCTTATAAGCCTGCCGCACGGCTTTACGGCATTCATCCGGACCGTTCACTACGCCGGATTCCGGCCCCGGATCTCCCATCAGGTCCCGGCGATAACCGTTGGTGGGGTCTGCATGCCCCCCGGTGGTGGCGATGGACTTACCCGCGGTAAATATTCTGGGGCCTTTTACAAGACCTTTATTGATCGCATTACGCAAGGAGATGTTCACGCCGCTGCCGCCCAGATCACGTACGGTAGTAAAGCCCGCCATCAACGTACGCTCTGCAAACACCACGCTCTGGAAAGCATAGTCGGCAGGGTTCATCGTAAACTTTTCCGAATAGGCATTCTTGTTGGTTTCCGTTTCCATATGCACATGCATGTCCATCCAGCCGGGCGTAACCGTCTGTTTGCTCAGGTCAATTATTTTATCCTGTGCGCCGCCTTTTACAAATCCTTCTTTTACATCGCTGATCTGATTACCGGTGATGATAACGGATACATTTTTGCGCGGGGTATTGCCAATGCCGTCTATCAGCGAACCGCAATGTAGGATGGTGCTCTGGGCATAGGCGCTGCTAAGGCCGAATGCCAGTAGTACGGTCAGTAAGTTGGTCTTCATACAACAGATACTGGATTTAATGGTTGACAAAATGAGTAACTAGCTATGTTGTGCAATGTATTTACGAACGTTGTGCAGGTTCACTGCATATACCAGCAGCAATACCAGTACAGCCGCCGCCAATGTGCCAGGGCCCGGCCAGGCAGATATGTGCATGGAATGTGCGGCCAGCTGTTGCGCAGCCACCCATTGCAGCAATGCCACCAATAACAGGGCAATTATGCCGGTAACAAGATATAGCGGTGCAAACTGCCGCATCAGGTAACGCCTTAGCTGCCCGGGCGCCGTACCCAATATGACCAGCAGCTGTATCTCCTTTTTACAGGAGGCGATCACCAGCTGAATGAACATGCTGAACACCAGCAATGCGAACAGCAGCAACACCACGCCAAAGAACCCGATCACCGATACGATGGTTTGTACGATCAGTTTCGTCTTACTGTACTTTACCTTATCCTGGTTGGTGCTGTAGCCCTTATCGTCCAGGAAACTAACCAGCGCAGGATTAGCAGGATCACGGGTTTTGATCACCACCCTTGACGGCGCTGCAGCCATCCCGCTGCCAAAGCGCCGGTTAGCCCATTCCATAAACGATGCCGGTACCAGGAAGGAAGAGATCCGGTCAGAGAAGCCAACGATCCTTCCGGTAAACTGTTCTGACAAGAGGCCTTTTGAGATAGTGATCTTCACCGGCAGGTTCTTTACCGTCTCCTGCGATACCTGCGGAAGGTTCTGGCTCAGTGCAAACCCAAAATTGTACAGGTTCAGAAAATCATTGGGCAGAATAATGGGGATATTGTTCTCTCCTTCCCGCCACTGCCATTCATCATTCTTTACATCGATAAATGAATCAGGCACTGATTCAAAGAACATGTCTGTATAAAATTGCAGATCTCCCGGCGCTGCCGCCGTTACCTTGAACTGGCTGGAAGTAATGAACCCTGCTGCCTCCACAAAAGATTGCTGTTTTATCTGTGCCATCTCTTCCGGTGTGAACATGCTTTTTTCCGGCTGCCCCATCATGGCATTGGTGATCTTTTTGTTGATCACCAGGAAGTCTGCGCTCTCATTCTGATTTTGCCGGCCGTATAGCAGCTGGCTGAAGTTGGTATGGGCCTGTATGGCTATCAGCAGCAGCACCATGGCAATACCCAGGCCTGCCGTGGCCATCACCAGCCGGGCCTTACCTACCCCGGTTTGTATGATCTTCTTTAGTAGCGTAAAAAAAGGGAACATGTGATCGGCTTTTAGCTCATAAATTCATCTTCACGTCATAAGGGAAACGGGCATCACTATCAAGGTCTGTCAGTATGAAACCCGCCTGCCGTGCCCTGCACTCTTCTGCAATCAGCGCAGCGGCTCGCTGAGCGTTCTCTTCATCAAGATGGCTGAAAGGTTCGTCCATCAGCAACCATTTGAAAGGCTGCACCAGAGCGCGTATAATGGCAATGCGCTGCCGCTCTCCATAAGACAGGGTACGGCCGCTCTGTTGCAATACATGGCTTACCTGCAGCTTTGCTGCCATCTCCTCTACCTTTTCCCGGGTGCAATAGGGCTGCGGCAGCATTATCCGTTTCAGTTCAATGTTTTCCATCGCTGTCAGCTGTTCAAACAGCCGCAGGTCCTGGAAAATAATACTAACCTGCTGCTGCCGCATGGCAGCCAGGGCCTCCTTATCATATTCCTGCCATAACTTTCCGTTTATCAGCACCTTTCCTGCATAGTCGTAACGTACGTGATACAGGTAGTGTATAAGTGTGGTTTTACCGGTGCCGGATGGCGCCTTAATCTTTACAAACTGGCCCGGCGGGAACTGAACGTCTTTATTCCAGATATCCGAATCCCTTTGTTCCAGCTTCTCCCGCAGGGGCAAAGGTATCAGGTGATGCAATTGGATCAGCATATATTCAATAAACCTAAAATGTACAATATATTTCCTGACCGGCAAACTAAATGCTGTGAAAACGAAAGAGCGCCATCAGCTGATGGCGCTCTTTTCGTTTTGCTTTTATAAAAAACTTATTGTCCGGACGCGGCTGACACACTGTCTGCCTTAACGGCATCTGCAACAGCTTCTTCTCCGGCAGCGGCCTCTTTCTGCTGGTGTTCTCTGTAATACTTGGCTACGGCAGTGCTCAGGTTCACCAATTGTACCAGGCTGTTCTCCTGTTCATTTCTGAAGGTCAGGACCACCTGTGATTCCTGCAGCTTACCGTTAAATGGCTGGCTTACAGCCTTCAGGTCCTTCAGGAGGCTCTTTACCTGCAGGGCCAGGGGTTTACCATCCTCTGGTATTTCGTCTTCAGGAATATTTTTTACCAGCTTCTCGATGTTCATATAAGCGCCCATGGGGCTGCCTTTTATTTTGCTGGCAATGTCACTGTCAATCTTGGCTTTGCTCTTACCTGCCAGGTATTGCTGCAGCACCACGCTGTCAGAAGCAGCTGTCACAAATTTATCTGTGATAGACAGGGCAGGCATGTTAGGCATTTGCTGCTCCATTACATAGCGGTCGCCTTCTTTATGGAAAATGCTGCTCACCAGCGGAGAGTTCATCAGCTTTTCAAAAGCAGCTTTATCACCCACTTTCATGGCAAATACCCATTTGCTGTCAGGGCTGGTGGTGCTGTCTTGCGGGAAGTAGGGCAGCGGTTTCTTCTTTACTGAAAAGTCAGACGCGGCAAAGATCATCTGGCCTTTGAAAGCATTCAGTACATCGTCCAGGGTTAGACCGGATTTTCCCATCATCATATTTACAATACCATCGGTACCGGTGCTTTTAATGATGTCGCCTACCATGCGCAGGTCAAACCCATAAGCTAAGAAAGCGTCAATAGAATCACCCGGATATTTCTCCAGCATGTCCAGATCCAGGGTGTTGTTGCCGTATTTTTTGTAGATGTCAGACATCTCCTTACCGGCATAAGATTTACCGTTCATTACTACCTGCCCCTTGTCGAAGCTTACAGAACCTGCGTAATAGCAGTCTTCCAGCAGCTTCTTGAAATTGGCGGGCAGCATGGTCACCTGGTTATTATAGATCACTTCCGGATGGATAAAGAAGGTCATGTCGGCGCTTTCCTTCAGCAGGTCTTTAAAGGCGGCGATGGAACCAGCGGTTTCAGCATCCTTCAGGTGAAAGAGATTGTCCAGCACCCCGGCCCATTGCGCTTCTGTTCCGGCATCAACCGTAACAAGGGCAGCAGGCGCGGCAACTGCGGAGTCAACGGCCCCCTCAATTTCCTCTTCATTACTGTCCTGGTCCCCGTCCGGTACGCCTGGAACCGATTTTCTTCCTTTGTTCTTCAGCTCATCCAGGTCAAAAGGCTTCAGAAAGATCACGCTGGTTTTGGTCCATCCCACAATGGAATTGTTGTCTGCTAACCAGGCATAGGTAAAATCGTTCTTGGTCTTAGAGCTGAAATTAGGGCTGTTCTCTTTCAGGAAAGCCTCGAATTTAGCGGCATCTTTCAGGCTGCCGGTAAAGCTGGCGTAAGACTGTTTTTCCGGTCCGAACACTACAGCGGCAAAGAAGTTACTGTTCAGGTCCACACCGGAGTTCTCGACATTTTTAAGGGCTTTCGCGGCCTCGCTGCTGGTATCTTTACCCTGCACGGCGGCAAAGAGTTTGTCCACTGTGATCCCGTTGGTGATCAGCTTTTGTACGATCTGCTTGCTGTTAACCCCCACAACGATCCCTGCAGATTTAGGGATGTGTTTGCTTTCCTCGGGTATTTTGGAACAACTGCTGAACACAATTGCCGCAGTAAGCGCGGTTAACAGAACCCGGGAAATTGTACTGTGCTTGAAATGCATAAGAAGGGATTCAAAAGATTTAGAATATGATGAATACGTGAAATTACAGAAAAATACTCCCTTACGCGCACAATAAGCCAAATCCTGCAATTGTTTTCTACCTTTGCAGAACGGGTTAGAAACTATTCCTATTAACTAGAACACTAAGCAGCGCCAACATGTTCCTCATTTTGTTGCAATACATCCGGCCGTTAACGGCAATCGAGCACTATCTGGATGCCCATAGAGCATTTCTTGAAAAGTATTATCAAAGCGGACAATTCATCTTATCTGGCCGCAGGAAACCGAGATCCGGTGGCCTGATCCTCTGCAAAGCTTCCAGCCGCAGAGAAGTAGAACAGATCATAGCAGAAGACCCGTTTGATAAATATCAGCTGGCATTATACGAGATCATTGAATTTGAGCCTACCACATACGTTACCGAGCTGCAGTCCTACTTCTCCTGACCGCACCATGATGTTTAAGTAGCCTATACCTCGTACCCCTTTTCCCTGGTTGTAACCCGCATCTGTAGTTCCCTTTCAGGAGCATGGGGATTTCTTTTCCTGAAAAAGGTTGCAATCGAGTGTAAAAGTTTGTACCTTAAGCGTGCCGGGAAGATCCCGGGCATTTTCACGTTATAAAACAAGCGTTATGTTATCTTACCGTTGTAGCATGATGTTGACTGTAGTGTAGTGTAGATAATTTCTGCTTTATTTCAAAACCAGATATTGTGAGCTTCCACGTTGCTCAGGGGGGAAAGGTGTGCCCGCACATACCTGCACCAGTTCCATGCCCACGCCACATGAAGAAGTCCGTAATATAATCTATCAACCATCCTTCTACACTTAAAACCAGCGACTCATGAATGTTCACGTTAATTTACGTCTGCCACGACGCGCAGCACTATGGCTGCTCCTGTTGCTGGGCGCCGCCCCCGCCTTTGCCCAGCAAAAAAAGATCACCGGTACCGTTACCGATGAGAAAACACAAACCCCGCTGCCCGGCGTTACAGTAGTGATCAAGGGCTCCAACCGGGGTACTGCCACCACTCCAACCGGCACTTTCGCCATTGACGCCAAACAAGGCGAAACCCTTGTATTCTCTTTTGTGGGATATACGCCCAAAGAAGTGCCCGTAGGCGAAAACGCTACCATGAACGTTGCGATCTCCGAAAACATCGGCAATCTCAACGAAGTGGTGGTAACCGGCTATGGCAGCCAGTCTAAAAAAGATATCACCGGCGCCGTAGCCACGGTAGATGTCAAGAAACTGCTGGCCACCCCGGCGTCCAACATCGGCCAGGCCCTCCAGGGCCGCGTTGCCGGCGTTACCATCGGTACGGACAACAGCCCGGGAGGTAACGTAATGGTGCGTATCCGCGGTTTTGGTACCATTAACGACAACTCACCGCTTTACATTATTGACGGAGTGCCCACCAAAGGCAACCTCAATACCCTCAACCTGGGCGATATAGAATCCACCCAGATCCTGAAAGACGCCTCCGCATCCTCCATTTACGGCTCCCGCGCCGGCAATGGGGTAGTGATCATCACTACCGTCAAAGGCAAGCTGGGAAAACCTAAAGTGAGCTACGATTTTTATTACGGTACCCAGCGCCCGGGTAAGTTCCTCGATCTGCTCAATACAGAGGAATATGCCAACCTGCTCTGGGAATCCCGCAGAAACGCCGGTAACGTAGGGGCTAACGGCAACCCTACCCATGCCCAGTTTGGTAACGGGGCCAATCCCCGCATACCGGATTATATATTTCCTGAAGGAGCCATGGAAGGCGATCCCCGCGTAAACCCGGCCAACTATACAAAGGACATCGAAAGCCCTGAGTTCAGAAAAACCAAATGGCTCATCACCAAGGCCAACAAAACAGGTACCAACTGGATGGACGAGATCTTTGATCCGGCCCCCATCCAGAACCACCAGCTGAAAGTATCCGGGGGCAGTGAGACCGGCCGTTATGCCATGTCGCTCAACTATTTTAACCAGGACGGTATCCTGATCTATACCGGCTACAAACGTTATTCTGTCCGCGCCAATACGGAGTTCAATGTCTCCAAATCCATTCGGGCGGGCGAGAACTTCCAGGTAGCCTATGGCGAACGGATAGGCCAGCCTGCCGGTAACCAGAACGAAGGCAACCCGATCTCCTTTGCCTACCGCATGCAACCCATCATTCCTGTATACGACATCATGGGCAACTTTGCAGGCACCAAAGGCGGCGATCTTGACAACGCCAAGAACCCGGTGGCTGCCCTGTATCGCAATAAAGACAACATATCAAAAGAGCTCCGCCTCTTCGGCAACGCCTGGGCGGAAGTAGACATCCTGAAGAACCTCACCGTTCGTACCAGCTTCGGTTTGGACTTCAACTGGCTCAACTACAAGAATTATGTGATCCGCGATATAGAATCCAGCGAATCCGCCAGCGTGAACAGCCTCACCATCAATACCAACTACGGTAATACCTGGACCTGGTACAACACGCTGACCTATCGTTTCGACCTGGGTACCAAACACCACTTCAACATCCTGGGAGGTACAGAAGCCATTTCCAGCATGTTTGACCCGCTCACGGCCGGCCGTCAGCGCTTCTTCCTGGACGACCTCGATAACCGCTACCTGGACGCCGGTAACGGTAGTACCGCCACCAACAGTGGTGTTTACAACAACTGGAGACTGGCCTCTGAATTTGGTAAGATCAACTACGGATATAATGATAAATACCTGGTTGACTTCACCCTTCGCCGCGACCGCTCCTCCCGTTTTGCCAAAAGCAACAACGTGGCCCTCTTTCCGGCAGCCAGCGCCGGATGGCGTATCTCTGAAGAGCCGTTCATGAAATCAGTTACTGCCGTGAACGACCTTAAACTGCGCGTAGGCTGGGGTAAAACAGGTAACCAGGAAATAGGGAACTACACCCCCTATACTACCTTCTCTACCAACCCAACCAACTCCTTTTATGACCTGAACGGTTCCAAGACCTCCTCCCTGCAGGGTTATGAACTGAGTCAGTTCGGCAATCCCAACGCCAAATGGGAAACCACTACCAGTACCAACATCGGTTTAGACGCCACCCTGCTGAGAGGTAAGCTGGGTTTCACTGTGGACCTTTACCAGCGTAAAACCAGCGATATGCTCTTCCCGGTAGAGATCCAGTATACACAGGGTCAGGCCACCAACCCCTTCCGGAATATTGCCACCATGGTAAATAAAGGGATAGAACTGGGCTTGAACTACTACGGCGATGCGCTTAAAGGCGACTTTACCTACGATCTGAGCGTGAATTTCAGCGCCTACAAGAACGAAGTGCAGAAAACCGACGGTAATCCCAACACCCGCTTCTTTGGCTTTACCACCCGGCTCCCGGCCATGACGGTTACCCAGGCAGGCCATCCTATTTCTTCCTTCTTTGGGTATGTAATTGACGGTATCTTCCAGACTGATGACGAGGCAGCCAAAGCACCGCTTCAGTTCAGCAATACACTGGGCGCCAATAACAAGGCCGGGCAGTTCCGCTTCCGCGACGTGAACGGGGATAATAAGATCGACGCGAATGACCGTACCATCATCGGTAGCCCTCACCCGGATTTCACTTACGGTTTCAATGCAGAAGTAAAATACAAACAGTTCGGCCTTACCATCTTTGCGCAGGGCGTACAGGGCAACCAGCTGTTTAACTATGTGAGGTACTGGACAGACTTCCCCACCTTTGCGGGCAACCGTAGCCGCCGCATGCTGGAAGACTCCTGGCGTCCGGGTAAAACAGATGCAAAGCTGCCACAGCTCCGGTCTAATGATGTGATCAGCAGCAACCCCTCCACCTACTACCTGGAGAACGGTTCCTATATGCGCATAAAGAACATCATGCTGTCCTACAACCTGCCGGAAAGCCTGCTGAAGAGAGTGGGTATCAGCTCATTGAAAGTATATGTACAGGGTCAGAACCTGCTCACTTTTACGGGCTACACCGGTCTTGACCCGGAGATCAACCTGCGTAACTACGATCCTAATAACGACCGTCATATGGGCGTGGACGAAGGCGCTTATCCGATGTCAAAAGTGTACCTGGTTGGAGCTAACCTTACTTTCTAAACACCAAACTATCTGTTATGAATACACGCAAACTAATATATACCGCGATTTTACTGGCGCTGTCTACAGCCTGCAGTAACAGCTTCCTGGATCTTAAGCCCAAAGGGGTGCTGCTGCCCGAGCAATTGAATACTCCCAACGGCGTAAATGCGCTGCTCATTTCTGCCTACTCTCTTTTAGACGGCGTAGGCGCCGGGAACACCGTTTATCACAGCTCTGCCGACAACTGGGTGTACGGCAGCGTAGCATCAGACGACGCTTATAAAGGGACCACCGCCGGTGACCAGCCCGCTATCAGCTTCATTGAAGTGTATAAGATCCTGCCGGATAACGACTATTTCCGTGGTAAATGGCGTGCTGTTTACGATGGTATTGCCCGCACCAACGACGTGCTGCAAACATTGGCTAAAACAGAAGGGATCGGCGATGAAGACCGTACCCGCATCACGGCAGAGTGCCGCTTTCTTCGCGCACACTATCATTTCGAGGCCAAGAAAATGTGGAACAAGGTTCCGTACATAGATGATAAGACCTACAATCCGGAAGACCCAGAAAGCACCAAGGTGCCAAACACAGAGGATATCTGGCCCAAGATTGTAGAAGACCTGCAGTTTGCTTATCAGAACCTGCCCCACCGCCAGTCTCAACCCGGCCGCGTTACCAAATGGGCGGCTGCCGCGCTGCTGGCCAAGGCCTACCTGTTTCAGCACAAATTTACAGAGGCTAAAACCCTGCTTGACCTGATCATGACCCAGGGTGGTTACAGGTTGGTTGACCGGTACGCAGATAACTTCCGCGCCGCCACCAATAACAATCCGGAGTCCATCCTGGAGGTACAGCACTCTGTAAACGACGGCGCTCCCGGTGGTCAGAACGGTAATGAAGGCGTTACGCTTAACTATCCCTACGGCGGCCCTACCAACTGCTGCGGATTTTTCCAACCCTCACAAAACCTGGTGAATGCCTTTAAAACAAATAACGGCCTTCCCATGCTCGATAATTTTAACGATGCAGATGTAACCAACGACCAGGGTATTGAATCCAACGCACCTTTTACACCTTATGCAGGCGCCCTGGATCCCCGTCTTGACTGGACCATCGGCCGCCGCGGTATTCCTTACCTCGATCACGGCCTGCACCCCGGTAAAGCCTGGATCCGTGATCAGTCTTACGCCGGCCCTTATTCACCCAAGAAGCACATGTTCTATAAGTCGGACCTGGGTAACGCCACCTCTACCAACAACCCGCGGCAGAATGCCAATAACTACCGCATGATCCGTTACTCGCACGTGATCCTGTGGCTGGCAGAATGTGAAGCAGAGGTAGGCTCTTTGGAACGCGCCCGCGAGCTGGTGAATATGATCCGGCAGCGCGCTGCCAATCCGGACGGCTTTGTAAAAATGTCCGATGGTACTAACGCCGCTAACTACAGCATCAGCCTGTATACCACGCCATGGGCAGACAAGGCAACTGCTCTTAAAGCCATCCGCTTTGAAGACCGACTGGAATTCGCCATGGAAGGCCACCGCTTCTTTGACCTGGTACGCTGGGGCATTGCCAAAGACGTGTTGAATGCCTATGTTGCCAAGGAGAAACTGAAACGTACTTATTATAACGAAGCCGTTTTCGGTGACAATAACATCTATTATCCAATCCCGCTGCAGGAGATCGTGAATAGTTCAAAAAATGGACAACCCACGCTAACACAGAACCCGGGGTATTAATGGATACATTATTACAAAAGAAGACCGTCTGCCAGCTGGCAGACGGTCTTCTTCATTTATATCGAATCCGTTAAAGATTCATTTCGCATGAATATATGTTTCGTAGGGTACCTGTAGTTGAAAGGTAGATAAGCTGTTTGTATAAAGAGACAGATGATATACTAATAAACTACCGATAACATACGGAATATATACCGAACATATGGGAGTTTGATATGAAGATGATATGAGTTCTGAACAGCTTTTCCCTCTTAGATTACCGGGTTTTAATAGGGAAGACATGAGCCGGTTCCCAACATGTCGCATAACACCCCTAATTAGTCCCATTCTGCCATTTTCACTTCCTTATTTCCTGCCTATGTTTGCATCATCGAACAAAACAATTCTAAAACCTAAAAAATAACAGCATCATGGAAACAACAGCAAACAAATCAATCACCGTTCAAAGCACTGTTAATGCTCCTGTAGAAAAAGTATGGAAATACTGGTCTGATCCCGCTCACATTACCCAATGGTGCCAGGCTTCTGACGATTGGCATGCTCCTCACGCTGAAAACGACTTACGTACCGGAGGCAAATTCAGCACCACAATGGCCGCTAAAGATGGCAGCTTCAGCTTTGATTTCGGCGGCATTTATGATAACGTGGAAGAGCATAAACTGATAGAATACACCATGGGTGACGGCAGAAAAGTATCTGTTGTTTTCACTGCAAAGGGAGATCAGACTGAAGTGGTAGAAACTTTTGACATGGAAAACACCCATTCAGAAGAAATGCAGAGAGGTGGCTGGCAGGCTATACTGGACAACTTTAAGAAGTATACGGAAGCGAATTAATGTCCTTTGTCATCCCCTGAAGATATTTAAATCTGCTGCGCCGGGCCGCGCTAATAGAAACGTTTGTGCGGCCTGGCTTTCCCACCACTGTTAACTACTGTTAACACCCTTCAACGCCCTATCTTCCCCTCCCACCGATACTAATTGCCCATTGACCGACACCCCTCCCCCCTCCCTCCCCTTATCTCTAGTTTTGTTGAATGGCAAAACTGATTACCGGAATATTAGGAACATGCGTGCTGATCGCCGGATGTAACGGGAAAGCGGAAACACCGCACTCCGCGCCCAAACCCAATCCGCCCGCTATCGTAGACGTAATTGTGGCGGCCACCAGCCCTGTAAACAATACCATAGAGGCCAGCGGTACTATCGTGGCCAATGAATACGCAGAACTGCATCCCGAAATAAGCGGCCGTATCACTTACCTGGATGTACCCGAAGGCACACAGATCGCAAAAGGTACGCTCATTGCGCGTATCAATGATGCAGACCTCCAGGCGCAGCTGCAGAAATCCAAAGTACAGCTGGACCTTTACCAAAAAACGGAAGAACGCGACCGCAAACTGCTGGCCATTAACGGCATCAATCAGGCCGACTATGACCTGGCCCTGAATAATGTGAACAGCACAAAAGCGGATATCGATTATACCCAGGCCCAGATAGATAAAACCATCATCCGTGCGCCCTTTAATGGTATCATTGGCCTGCGCCAGGTAAGCATCGGCGCCTATGTGAGCCCCACTAATGTAATTGCAACTATTCAGCAGCTGGATAAGATCAAAGTGGATTTCACCCTGCCGGAACAATACGGCTATGTTGTGAAGAAAGGAGGAACAGTAGATGTAGTGATAGATGTAGCCGGCAACGTTCACCGCAAAGCACAGATCATCGCTACTGAACCGCAGATCACCGCTACCAGCCGTAATGTAAAAGTACGGGCGCTGCTGGAGGATGGTAAAGGCCGCCCGGGCGCTTTTGCAAAAGTGTATATCAATGCCGGGGCGGATGCAAAATCCATCCTCGTGCCTACCAATGCCATCATCCCCAATGATAAGAACAACCAGGTGATCCTGGTAAAAGACGGCAAAGCCACTTTTACAGATGTACGCACCGGCGTAAGAGAAGCAAACAATATTGAAATAACAGACGGTGTAAACCCCGGCGATACAGTAGTAGTTACCGGTGTGCTGTTTGCCAGGCCAGATGCAAAGCTGAAATTGCGCGGCGTGAAAACGCTGGCCCAGCTGGCCGCAGAACAGCAATAAGATCGTTAGACGGAAACCAGACTTAAGACAGTAGCCATGAATATTTCTGAACTGTCACTGAAGCGCCCCGTGCTGGCTACAGTGATGAACCTGTTGATCATTTTGTTCGGGGTAATTGGATACAGCTTCCTCGCTGTAAGAGATTACCCTGCCATAGACCCGCCGGTGATCACCGTTAGCACTAACTATACCGGCGCCAACCCCGATGTGATCGAAAGCCAGATCTCCGAACCGCTGGAAAAACAGATCAACGGCATTCCCGGTATCCGTACCATCACCTCTACCAGCTCCCTGGGTAACAGCTCTATTACCGTAGAATTCAACCTGGGTGTAGACCTGGAAGCAGCCGCCAGTGATGTGCGCGATAAAGTGAGCCAGGCCACCCGCTCTCTCCCCCTGGATATAGATGCACCTCCGGTGGTAACCAAGGCAGATGCCAACAGCGATCCTATCCTCATCCTGGCTGTGCAAAGCCATACCAAAAGCCTGATGGAGCTGAGTGACTACACGGACAATGTGCTGCAGCAACAGCTGCAAACCATCGACCAGGTAAGCTCTGTAAATGTATTCGGCGATAAAAGCTATTCCATGCGCATCTGGCTGGATCAGGCAAAAATGAACGCTTACAACATCGCCTTTAATGATATCAGCACTGCTCTTAATAACGAGAACGTGCAGCTGCCCGCCGGTAAGGTATACGGCAACAATACGGAGTTGACCATTAATACCCTGGGCCGCCTCACAACCGAAAAAGATTTCCGTGATCTTATTCTCCGTGAGGACAGCACCGGCATCATTCGCCTGAGCGATGTATCCCGCGTAGAACTGGGCCCGCAGATAGAAGAGCAAAGCTGGAAATACAACGGCGTGAACGCCATCGGTCTGGCCATCATTCCCCAGCCCGGCGCCAACAATATTCTGATCGCAGATGAATTCAACAAACGGCTGGAACAGATCAAAAAGGGAAATAAGTCTGATGTAGAGTTCCATGTGCTGATTGACAACACCCGCATCATTCGCCAGTCGCTGGCGGAAGTACAGGAAACCTTGCTCATTGCCTTTGCATTGGTGGTGCTGGTGATCTTCTTCTTTTTCCGTAACTGGCTTATCGCCATTCGCCCGCTGATAGATATACCCATCTCTCTCATCGCTACTTTCTTTGTGGTATACGTGGCGGGCTTCTCTATTAATATCCTTACCCTGCTGGGTATTGTACTAGCAACGGGCCTGGTGGTGGATGACGGCATCGTGGTAACGGAAAACATCTTCAGAAAGCTGGAGCAGGGAATGCCCATTCACAAAGCGGCGCTGGAAGGAAGTAAAGAGATCTTCTTTGCGGTTATCTCCACTTCCATTACACTGGCAGTGGTATTTATGCCGGTGCTGTTCCTGCAGGGTTTTGTAGGCCGCCTGTTCCGCGAGTTCGGTGTGGTGCTGGCCACCGCAGTGCTGATATCCGCCTTTGTATCCCTCACCATCACACCGGTGTTGAATGTATACCTGAACCGGAAGAAACCCGGGCACGGATGGCTATACGACAAAACAGAGCCTTTCTTCACCGGCATGGAAGACGGTTATAAACGGATACTGCAAGGCTTCATGAAATTACGCTGGCTGGCATGGGTGATCATTGCCGTTTGCGGTATTATCATCTGGCTCATCATGCGTAGCATACAAAGTGAGATCGCTCCGCTGGAAGATCGCAGCAGCATCCGCTTCACCGTTACACTACCCGAAGGTTCCAGCTTTAACTATACACAACAGGTGACTGATCGTATCAGCAATTACCTGTACGACTCTATACCTGAACGCGATTTCGTATTTGCCAGAACGCCCGGCGGCAACGGTACGGTAATGAATACCTCTCAGCCGCGTATTGGCCTGGTGAGCCCCCGCGAACGCACACGCAGTCAGAACGATATTACCAATGAGCTGCAGCAGAAACTACGCCGCTTCAACGATGCCCGCATCTTCGCCATCCAGGAACAGACGATCGCGGTAGGCTCCGGCTCCAAGACAAGCCTGCCCATACAATTCGTGCTGCAAAACCAGGACCTTAATAAACTGAAAGAGATAATTCCGAAATTCCTGGATGAGGCGCGTAAAGACAAAACTTTCTCTAACGTGGATGTGGACCTGAAGTTCAATAAACCCGGAGTGGAGATCAGCTTTGACAGGATCAAGATCAAAGACCTCGGCCTTTCCACCAACGATGTAGCCACTGCTTTGCAGTCCGCCTTCAGCGGCGGCAGGCTGGCTTACTTTATCATGAACGGTTACCAGTATTATGTGATCGCACAGATGGAAAGAGGGGAGAGAAATACGCCGGCGGATATCACCAATATTTACGTGCGCAACAAGAATGGCGATAATATCCCACTCTCTTCTGTTGTGCATATTAATACCAATATCAGCCCGTCTACGCTCTATCACTTTAACCGCTACAAGGATGCTACTATTTCTGCATCCCTGGCGCCGGGCAAAACCATTGGCGATGGTATCAAGGCCATGCAGGGTATTGCCAACCGCCTGCTGGATCCGGGCTTCCATACATCGCTGGCAGGGGCTTCACGCGATTATGCAGAAAGCTCTTCCAACATCCTGTTTGCTTTCACCTTAGCCCTCATCCTGATCTACCTGGTACTGGCGGCGCAGTTTGAAAGCTTTATTGATCCGCTTACCATTATGCTCACCGTGCCGCTGGCACTGGCGGGTGCACTGTTAAGCCTGTGGCTCTTCCATCAAACGCTGAACATCTTTTCAGAAATAGGTATGATCATGCTTATCGGCCTGGTTACCAAAAATGGTATCCTGATCGTTGAGTTCACTAACCAGAAACGGGAGATCGGCATGTCTAAAACAGAAGCGGTGATAGAAGCCGCCTCACAACGTTTACGTCCTATCCTGATGACCAGCCTCGCCACTTCCCTGGGCGCGCTGCCCATTGCACTCAGCCTGGGCGCTGCATCTACCAGCAGGATCCCCCTGGGCATTGTGGTAGTAGGCGGTATTTTATTCTCACTGGTGCTCACGCTCTTTGTGATCCCCGCGGTATACACCTATGTTTCCGGTAAGCACAAAGCGCATGTTCCCGTCATAAATGATTAAGCATGAACAAATGGATCTTATATATCGCCATCATACTCTCACCGGTAGCGCTGTGTGCGCAGCAGCTTACATTGCACGATGCAGTGGAGACAGCCCTGAGAAATAACCTGGGCATACAAGTGGCCCGGAACAACGCCACTGCCGCGGGCATCAACAACAGCTACGGGGTGGCGGGCGGCCTGCCCCTGGTTACGGCCACCGGCTCTGATGTAGAGCAGGTAACCAGCATCAAGCAGGAATACGCCAACCCGGCCAATAACAAAACCAGCAATAACGCTTCTTCCAATAATCTGAGCGCCTCTCTCAATGCTTCCATATTGCTCTATAACGGAAGCAGGGTACAGAACGCACACCACCGGCTGGGCCTTATTGAATCACAAAGTAAGCAGCAGCTTAATTCCAGGGCCCTCACCCTTGTGTATAATGTAATGCTGCGCTACTACGATATCATCCGCCAGCAAAGCTATGCCCGCACGCTCAATGCTTCTATAGATGTTTCCCGAGAAAAGCTGGAGATCGTCAAAGCCCAGCAAAGCGCAGGTGTGGCCAACAATGCAGACCTGTTCCAGGCGCAGGTAGATCTTAATACCCAGGTGCAGAACCTGCAGGCGCAGCAGCTGGTAATAGAACAGGCTAAAACAGACCTGCTTACCCTGCTTACCCTCAAGCCAGATTCTGCTATCAATATTTCAGATACCATCCTGGTAGACAGATCGGTAGAGCTGGGGCCTGTGATCAGCGCTATACAATCCAATCCGGACGTCTCCATGGCAGACCAGCAGATCTCTATTAACGAATACATTGAAAAAGAAACGGCCGCCCAGCGTTACCCTTCCCTGAGCGCCAATGCAGGATATAATTTCAGTCATACAAAGAATGCTGCCGGCTTCTCGCTTCTCAACCAGAGCTATGGTCCCTTTGCAGGTGTGGGGGTAAGCATCCCCATCTTCAATGGCAGCGTTTATAAAAAGCAAACGGAAATAGCGGATATCAACGTGAAGAATGCACAGCTGCTGAAAGATACCCTGGTGATTAATTACACGGCTAACGCGGTGAAGAACTGGCAGGCGTATAATAATAACCTGCAACAACTGGAAACGGCCAAAGCCAACTATGATCTCTCCGGCAAATTGCTGGACCTGGTTTTACAGCGCTTCCAGTTGAAGCAGGCAACAATAGTAGATCTAAAGAATGCGCAGGATAGTTTTGAAAATGCCGGCTACCTGCTGGTGAATGTCAGTTTCTCTGCCAAAGCCGCAGAGCTGCGCTTGAAGTACTATGCCAACCAGCTGCAGTACTGATGCCGCCCTTTAATGCGCGGCTTCTGCTTCTGCTATACGTTTAAGCTCCTGCAGGCCATTATCGTAATCTTTTTTCAGAGAGCCTTCCATAAACAGGCCCATGATATTTTGCGGACGGGGAAACTCACTGTCAAATCCCCAGGCCACGGTGGTTTTACCTTCTGCTTCGTTCAGCTTGAAATAACAGCTGGCAACAGATTCCCAGGGTTTGATGAAAGACAGCTTCTGCTGCACGTTAGTGTACGGCTCCAGCGAAACATTTTCCAGTTTGCCCTCTCCTATCTTCTCTCCCTTCCATGCACTGGCGGCGCCTACGGTGCCATCTTCCCCGCTAAGGGTGTGTTGTGCGGCAGGGTCCATTTTATACCAGGGGTTCCATTTGTTGAATTCCTCGAACTTTACAAGATGTGGCCATACGGTGTTGGCCGGTGCATTGATCACTACAGAGCGTTCAATGTGCATTTTGGTGGGAGCGGTAAATAACAGGATAAGGAAGACCACGGCCAGGATGCCAATGATCCAGAGCAGTACTTTAACTACTTTCATGACAGTTGAAGGTTTAGTTCAATTAAATATACGTGATTTCCTGCTGCAAAGACGGCGCAGGGAGCTTTTCGCCCTTCTTCCGGTATCGCCTGATCGCCATGGTGACGAGGCCCAGGCCTATCACCGGGGGCGCTATCCACACCACCAGTCCGGGCAGGAAATGCACATTTACGACCATAAAGGCCGTTACCGCGGCGATGTATGCCCCTCCCATACCTCCGATGTGTGTATACAGCCATTGTTTTTTATCTGTTGGAGGAATAAATAAGCGCTTCACATCTGATCCCGCCATACTGATGCCCAGCAAGCCGAAAAAGACAGCTACGATATGAATGTAGTTTCCCCCGGCAAGCAGGTGGCTGATACCCCAGATCAATAAACCGGTGTTAAAAATGATCCCTACACCATTAATGAGCACATCCGGCAGGGCCAGTTTCAGGCCCTTGTGCTGCCGCTTCAAATAAAGCGCCCGGTAACCCCGCAACAGCATATGATAACTGAAAAAGGCCACCATGAGTAGAAACGTAAGCCCTTTTATAAGGGACATTATCACGGCGCTCACAAACACCAGCGTCATAGCGGCAAAGAATACTTTTCCGCCTGCCCGGTGCAAACGTCCCCCTTTGGGAGTAACAATAGCCAATAAACCGCTGAGCAGAGAAAGTGTGCCGCCGGCAATGTGTAAGATCAAGGTTGCAGAGAATAACTTTTCCATAAAAAATCGTTTCTGCAAAGTTGGTGCACTCTGCTGCAGGGATAAAATGCAAGGGGCGGATGGGAAAGGCGATGGGGTGAACGGGAAGGCAAACTACAGTTTCTGCCGTATCTCATCATGCAAGCTACGGGATACCGGGAGCCATTCCTGCGTATGTGCCAGCTGCAATTTATACCCCTGGGCGTTGCCGTTGATGCTGTTTACATGGTCCAGGTTCACCAGGAAGGTGCGGTGACAGCGGAAAAACTGTGGATGATCTGCCAGCCCGGCCGCTGCTTTTTTCAGTGTACTGCGCAGCAGGGTCTGTTTTACCTGATCATGCTCCAGATGGTATACTTTTATGTAATTATCCGCGGCAGCAATAAATAACAGCTGAGAAGGGGCCAGTTGCAGGCCTTCCTCTGCGTTTTCAGCGCCGATAATGATCAGTCCTTCATCCTTTTGCTCCTCATGCTGTTTCCGTTCCTGCACCTGGGCGTCTATCATACTTGCTTCTGCCGCATACTTTTTCTGCAACCCGATCTGGGAATACATTACATATATGACAATGGGAAATACACCAACGGCCACCGTGATGGCCTGAAACCAAATGATAGCGTAAAAAGAAAGAGCAGTGTTTAAGTACCAGGCACTAAACAGCTGGTTGCCAAGCCCAATAAAGAAAACATCTGCCAGGATGGTGAAGATATGCCTCCCTACCGTCCAGTTTGACTCTGCAAAGAAAGCCGGAAAGAGTAAGGGCCCTATCCACATTTCCAGAAATATTACCAGGGCTGTCACCAAACCGTAACCTGCTACGCCCCAGGCAAGCTGGCCAAAAGGCAGTTCAGAAAGTCCAAAGGGTTGAAATACCAACAGGAAAAGGCAGATAAATACGCCGAAAACAAACGGCGTGAATATCTTGCTGCGCATGGAAGCGCCAGGGTAAGGCTGCTGTAAAAATGTTAATACCATTTATGCGGCTGTGTGCACACAATTATTCCTTCTTGTCCTTGTAGGTTTTCTCCGCTGCCTGGGCTTTTTCAAAATCAAGTATGACAGAATTGATACAGTAGCGCAGGCCGGTAGGCGGAGGGCCATCGTCAAACACATGCCCGAGGTGGGCTTTACAGCGGCCGCACATCACTTCGGTACGCTGCATTCCATGAGTATTGTCGGGCGCATAGATCACGCTCGTTTTTGTAAGGGGCTGGAAAAAGCTGGGCCAGCCGCAGCTGCTTTCAAACTTGGCGTCTGATACAAACAGCGGGTTGCCGCAGGCGGCGCAATAATAGGTGCCTTTCTCCTTGCTGTTCCAGTATTTACCTGTAAAGGCCCATTCCGTTCCTTTCTCCCTTGCTATATTATATACATCAGAGGGTAAGATCTTCTTCCATTCCGCATTATCCAGGTTTACTTTAGTGCTATCGCTGCGGGAATAAACTTCATTCTTTTTTCCTTCTTGCATGGTTGGATTTTTTTGATCCGCGTTTTGTTGTGAGTAAGAACAGTTACTTAAAAGAAAGGCCAGTCCCAAAATTACCAGACATCGTACACGCATATACTTTATTTAGTGCCCTTAAACTATAAGTTAACAGATTTTGTTATATAAAGATATTCTTTTTTTCGTCACTTAAGTTACGAAGACCGCTGCACATTGGCTTGTGCGGATATGTTAAAATTCTCCCTTTCGGGCATGGCATTATAATTCCTAACTTTACGCCAAAAGGTGTTTTTAAGTGGCGGATATCATAAATTTATTACCCGATAATATAGCCAATCAGATTGCTGCCGGTGAAGTGATCCAGCGACCCGCCTCTGCGGTGAAGGAGCTCCTGGAGAATGCTGTAGATGCAGGTGCAACAGAGATCCAGCTCATTATCCGCGATGCTGGCAAGGAACTGGTGCAGGTGATAGACAACGGCTCCGGCATGAGTGAAACGGACGCCCGCATGTGCTTTGAGCGCCATGCTACCTCCAAGATCCGGACCATTGATGATCTCTTCGGTATCCGCACCATGGGCTTCCGCGGCGAAGCCCTGGCCTCCATTGCAGCCGTAGCCCAGGTAGAACTGAAAACCCGCCGGCACGATGCTCCCGTTGGGACTTATATAGAAATAGACAACAGCGTAGTACGCAAACAGGAGCCCTGCCAAACTGCAGAAGGCACCAGCTTTGCCATGAAGAACCTCTTCTTCAACGTACCTGCCCGGCGTAACTTCCTGAAAAGCAATGCTGCAGAAATGCGGCACATCGTGGATGAGTTCATCCGCGTGGCTATGGCCTACCCCCAGCTGCAATTTACCTTCACCAGCAATGGCCAACAGATGTTCTACCTGGAAAAAGGCTCACTCAAACAAAGAGTGATCGCCATCCTGGGACAGCATTACAACGCCCGCCTGGTGACTGTAAAGGAAAGTACAGACTATGTGAATATACATGGCTTTGTTGGTAAACCGGAAACGGCGAAAAAAACACGGGGAGATCAGTTCTTCTTCGTGAATAACCGCTTCATCAAAAGCCCTTACCTGCATCATGCCATCATGAGCGCCTTCTCGGAAATGATCCCGGCCGACAGCTTTCCGCTGTACGTCCTTTTCATTGACCTGGATCCCGTACATGTGGATATCAACGTGCATCCTACCAAGCAGGAAATAAAGTTTGACGATGAAAAGATCCTGTACGCATTCGTGCAGTCTGCCGTTAAACATGCCCTGGCCCAGTTCAACGTTACACCTACCTTAGATTTTGACCTGGATCCGGGTATCCAGCAGCTCGATGCGGTAAGTAAACCTTTTACGGAACAGCAACAACAGCGCTCTGCCAACAGTTCTCTGTATAAAACATTCACCCAGGCCAACCAGGCCCACGTGATCGATAAAAGCAGCGGCAGCAATCTTAAACACTGGAAAGATATTTACGAGATCGGCAAGTCTGATTTCAACCGCCCTGCTACAGAAATGCCTGCCGCCAGCGGTAATGACAATGAATTTGTGAACCGGCCTTCCACCGCCTCTGTTATAGACGAGCGCTGGCAGGAAGCCGCAACCGATACCAAGGTACCGGTACAGGTACACCAGCAGTACATCCTCTCCCAGATAAAATCGGGCTTCATCCTGATAGACCAGCAGGCTGCGCACGAAAGGATCCTTTACGAAAGATACCAGCGCGCCCTCCAGGAAAAGCCCATGCCTACACAGCAAAGTCTTTTTCCGCAAACACTGCAGCTGCTCCCAGCGGATGCGGCCCTTATCAGCGAAATGCTGCCTGATCTGCAGGTGCTGGGGTACGATATGGAACCCTTTGGCAACCATACTTTTGTGGTGCGCGGCACCCCCGCCGATATACAGAGCGGTAACGAACAGGCCAGCATTGAAGGGCTCCTGGAACAGTTCAAACACTTCAGCGCCGAGCTGAAACTGAATAAACGTGAACAGCTGACCCGCTCCATGGCCCGGAACAATTCTATCCCGGCCGGTAAAGTGCTGAGTACCCGCGAAATGCAGAATATTATAGACGAACTGTTTGCATGTAGTATGCCCAATGTATCGCCGGGCGGCAAGTATACCTATGTCTCTTTCAAGCTCGCAGATATTACCCGTATGTTCGAAAAGGGGAATTAAGGGGATGATGATATTTTACCTGGGTTCACCTTGTGTTCTCCTTGTCTTCTCCTTGTGTTCTCCTTGCAATATCCTTGCTCCGATGGCATTCGGTTAAAATAGTATCATTATAGCAAGCCTTTCAGCCGCTCATACAGTTCCAGGTACAGGTGGTAATGTTCGCGGTATATTGATTTCCCATCTTCCCGGGGTATGAATACTTCTTCTTCCATCGCTGCCGGACTGGTATAAGGCAACCCTAAGGCCTCATAGCCCACCATGGCTGCGCCAATGGCCGAGGCATCATGCTCCTGCCCCAGGTACATTGGCTGTTGAAAGATATCCGCCATCAGCTGTATCCAGCCTGGCGAATGGGTAAAGCCTCCGCTCACAGAGATCTTGCTGATAGGCCCTGCTGTTTCCTGCAAGGCCTGTGCGATGCTCAATAACCCGAAAGCCACCCCTTCCAGCAGGGCGCGCATAAAATGTAAAGCAGTATGCCGTGGGTTTACGCCGATGAATGCCCCCCGGGCATGCGGGTCCCATACCGGGGCACGCTCACCCAGCAGATAAGGCAGGCATATCACGCCTTCTGCGCCGGGTGGTATTGCCAGGGCTTGTTGAATGGCTGTATTGAGGTCCTCCGGCGCTTTCTTTTGCAGAAAATCCCTTACAAACCATTGCAGGGCTACCCCTCCGTTATTCACAGGGCCGCCGGTTACGTAATGTTTGCTATCCAGTATATAGTTGAATAATCGCTGTTGAGGATCATTTACCGGTGCGGGTACCGTCATCCGCATGGCGCCGCTGGTGGCTATGGTGAGCGTGGCATGACCTGGGGCCAGTGCGCCGCTGCCCAGTTGCGCCAGGCAGCCGTCGCTGGCGCCCATTACCAGGGGAGTGCTTGCCGGTATGCCTAATTCGGCAGCTATTGAAGGCAGTAGTGCGGATAATGTATAATGTGCCGGAACGGGTTCCGGTAACTGTGCTGGGGTAATCCCGGCAAAGGCCAAAGCTTCGGCACTCCACTGGCGCTGCCGGATATCGAACATCCCGGTGGCAGATGCAATGGAATGGTCTATTACATAAGATCCTGAAAAACAATGCAGGATATACTCTTTAATGCCTGCAAACATGGCCGCCTGCTCAAACAGTTCCGGCGCCTCCTCCCGTAGCCAGGCAATTTTGCACAGGGGCGACATGGGGTGTATGGGTACGCCCGTTTGGTGGTACAGGGCCTTGCCTTCCTCCGTGGGTTGCAGGGCCGTGGCAATATCCTGGCTGCGGTTATCCGCCCAGATGATCAGCGGGGTTAAAGGCCGGTGCTGCGCATCCATCGCCATCACACTGTGCATAGCGCTGCTGAATGAGATAGCTGCCGGTGCAGCCCCCATCTGCCGCACCACTTCCTTAATTCCGTGTTTAACCGCCTGTAAAATATCCTCCGGGTTTTGTTCGCTGTACCCAGGGTGGGGTAAATGGGTGATATATCCTTGTTGCTGAACGGCCTGCACACTGCCGTCAGGCAATAAGGCAATCACTTTGGTGCTTCCTGTGCCAATGTCGGCACCGATCATGTAAATTAAAGGGCTACTCATACCTTAAAAGGTTCTCAAAATAAAAAACACCTTTCATTTTCTACGTTTAATTTATAGATTTAAAGCCTTTTACGAGTCAAAACATATCCACGTATTATGGCATTTGAAATAAAGCAACAAGGCAAGGTCTATGATGTCTGTATTGTAGGTTCAGGAGCCGGCGGCGGTATGGCCGCCAAGATTTTATCAGACGCAGGGCTGAAGGTGGCTTTACTGGAAGCAGGGCCTAAATACGACCCGGCAGATCCGGAACAGGCTACGCAGCTAAAATGGCCCTGGCAGTCTCCCCGTCGTGGTGCAAGCACTACCCGTCCTTTCGGCGATTTTGATGCGGCTTACGGTGGCTGGGAAATTGAAGGCGAACCTTATACTACAAAGAACGGCACACAATTCGACTGGTTCCGCTCACGCATGCTGGGCGGACGTACCAATCACTGGGGACGTATATCATTACGCTTCGGTCCCCGTGACTTCAAACACAAAAGTTATGATGGCCATGGTGATGACTGGCCTATCTCTTACGAGGACGTAAAACCTTATTACGATAGGGTGGATAAAATGATCGGCGTATTCGGCACCAAAGAAGGCATGCCTAATGAGCCGGATGGTTATTTTCTTCCTCCGCCCAAACCACGTTTGCACGAGCTGATGATCAAAGGCGCAGGCGATCGTTTAGACATCCCGGTAATAACTGCCCGTATGTCTATGTTAACACGCTCTGTAAATAAGGACCGCGGCGCCTGTTTCTACTGCAGCCAGTGTAACCGCGGTTGTACGGTGTATGCAGACTTCTCCTCTTCTTCCTGCCTGGTAAAACCAGCCATGAAGTCGGGCCATGTAGATCTGTATACGAACGCGATGGCCCGTGAAGTAATAACAGACGAAAAAGGAAAGGCAACCGCCGTTTCTTATGTTGATAAAACAGATCTGCAGGAGTACCAGGTAAAGGCAAGAGTGATCGTACTGGCGGCCAGCGCCTGCGAATCTGCCCGCCTGCTGCTCAACTCCAAATCTGCTACCTTCCCCAACGGCCTGGCTAACGGCAGCGGCGTGGTGGGTAAGTACCTGCATGATTCCACCGGTTCTTCCCGTGGTGCATTCCTCCCTCAGCTGATGGACCGTAAACGCTATAATGAAGATGGTGTGGGCGGCATGCACGTATACATTCCCTGGTGGCTGGATAATAAAAAACTCGACTTTGCCCGCGGATACCACGTTGAATTAGGCGGCGGCATGCATATGCCCATGTATGGTTTTGGTTCCGGTATTGAGCGCCTGAATGGTAAATACGGCGTTCCTGCCGGGCAAACCAAACAAGCCGGCGGCTACGGCGCGTCCCTGAAGAACGACTACCGCCGCTTCTTTGGCGCTACCGTTGGTTTTGCAGGCCGTGGTGAGTGTATTGCCCGCGAAGACAACTACTGCGAGATCGATCCGAATGTAGTGGACAAATTTGGTATACCTGTACTGCGTTTCAACTACACCTGGAGCGAACATGAGATCAAACAGGCCAAACATATGCAGGATACTTTCGAGCAGCTCATCCATGAGCTGGGCGGCGTAGCCCTGGGAGATAAACCTGGCGCCGATTCCATGTACGGGCTTGAAACACCTGGCCGTATCATACATGAAGTAGGTACCACCCGTATGGGCGATGATCCTAAGCGCTCTGTGCTCAACAAACATAACCAGGCCCACGAGGTGAAGAACCTGTTTGTGGTAGACGGAGGCCCCTTTGTGTCTCAGGCGGATAAGAATCCTACCTGGACCATCCTGGCCCTCTCCATGCGCGCGTCTGAATATATTATAGATGAGCTGAAGAAGCAGAACCTGTAAACTATTATCATTACCATTCTTAAAAGCATCATATATGGATAGAAGAGAGTCCCTCAAAGCCCTGGCTATCGGGTCTTTTTCTGTAAGCACTTTCCTCGCCGCCTGTAAAGACAATAAGACGACCGTCAAGGAGGCAAAGGATGGCGCCGGTGCGGACGTTTACGGGCGCACTCCCGAAGAAAAGGAAAGGGATGCCAAACTGATGGGCGACAAGTTCTTTACCAATGCTGAGATGAAAACCATCACGGTGCTTACCGCCCTCATCATCCCGGCAGACGAACACTCTGGCAGCGCTGTAGATGCCGGTGTACCCGACTTCATTGAATTCATGGTAAAAGACCAGCCCCGCTACCAGGTACCCATGCGTGGCGGCCTCCGCTGGCTGGATGTATTTTGCCTCAAGCATCATAAAAAGATCTTCGTAGAATGTAGCGCCCAGCAGCAAACCTCCGTGCTGGACATCATTGCATACCCGGAAAAGGCCACTCCTGAAACAAGCCAGGGCGTAATGTTCTTCAGCACCCTGCGTAACCTGACAGCGTCTGGCTTCTTTACCAGCAAGATCGGTATAAAAGACCTGGGCTATGTTGGTAATACGCCGAATGAATGGAACGGGGTGCCTGATGATGTACTGAAACAGTACGGGCTGGCATATGATGAAAAACTGCTGCCACTTTACCTCAAGATGGAGGACAGGGGTAAGCTGATGACATGGGACTAAACCCGTTTTTAATTATATTATCCAAAATTTTTGTTACTCATGGTCCAGGAAAAGAATAACCAGGGAAATTCAAATTCCGTTTCCCGCAGATCATTCCTAAAGAATGGCGCATTAACTGCCGCCAGCTTTATGATCATTCCACGTCATGTACTGGGAGGTAAAGGATATATAGCCCCCAGTGATCGTCTTCGTATTGCCGGTATAGGTGTTGGCGGTAAAGGTCAAAGCGACATTGCCGAATTCGCCAAAGGCCCTGTAGACATCGCATTCCTGTGCGATGTGGACGAGCGCCGCGCTGCCAATTCCGTGAAAGCCTTCCCGAAAGCGAAATTCTATAAAGACTTCAGGGAGATGCTGGAAAAAGAGCACAAGAACATCGACGCTGTGTCTGTTTCCACACCCGATCACCAACACGCCGTAGCCGCTATGGCTGCCATGCAGCTGGGCAAGCACGTATATGTGCAGAAACCGCTCACCCATGATATCTACGAAGCGCGTATGCTCACCAAAGCGGCCGATCGCTATAAAGTGGTGACCCAGATGGGCAACCAGGGTTCTTCCGGCGATGGTGTACGCCAGCTGATGGAATGGCATAACGCCGGTCTGGTAGGCGATGTGCACACTGTTTACTGCTGGACAGACCGCCCCGTATGGCCGCAGGGTATTCCCTGGCCCCAGGCAAAGGCAGAAGTGCCCAAGGAACTGGATTGGGATCTGTGGCTGGGTACTGCGCCCTTCAAAGACTACATTGATAAACTGGTGCCCTTCAACTGGCGTGGTTGGTGGGATTACGGTACCGGCGCCATCGGCGACATGGGCTGTCATATCATAGAGCCGCCCTTCCGTGTGCTGGACCTGGGCTACCCCACTGCCGTAGAGTGCAGCGTAGGCAGTGTATACGTAGATGAGTTCAAACGCGGCTATTTCCCTGAAAGCTGTCCGCCCTCTTCTCACGTTACCCTTAAATTCAAGGGCAAGAACGGTAAAGAGGTAACCATGCACTGGATGGACGGTGGCATTCAGCCTGAGCGTCCTGAAGAGCTGGGGCCCAACGAGAGAATGGGTGACGGCGGTAACGGCGCCCTGTTCATCGGCGATAAAGGCAAAATGATGTGCGGAACCTATGGTATGTTCCCCAGCTTGCTGCCTACTTCCCGCAACCAGCAGGCAAATGTGCCGCAAACCATCGCCCGCGTACCCGAAGGGCACTATCAGCAATGGGTAAATGCTGCTATCGCTGGTTACAACAGCCCTAAGGCTAAAGCCCTGAGCTCTCCCTTCTCTATCGCAGGCCCGCTTACCGAAACGGTGCTGATGAGCAACCTGGCCATCCGCAGCTTCGATATCAAGAAGGAAGTGAACGGTAAATCCAGCTTCCCCGGCCGCTACATCAAACTGCTGTGGGATGGTGAAGCGATGAAGATCACCAACTTCGATGAGGCAAACCAGTTCGTGAAGCGCCAATACCGCGACGGCTGGAGCCTGGGTGTGTAATTAACTGATTTATATAGAGATGTGCGGATATGCAGCTGCCGGAACAAGGCCATCTGCGTTTATCCGCACATTCTTTTTAGGGGCCCTGTGGATTATCATATTAAAATATTCCTGGTGTGATTTTCGTTTAGTACAATACGAATGCTATTTTTACACAGCCAAACCATATCCCAGTTATATGCGGAGAAATTACTTTTGGCCGCTTGCCTTGATGATAGGCGGTCTGATCTTATGGGCCTGTAAAAAGGAGGTGAGCCGTGAAGGTGAGCCCCCCGGAACAATTCCCAGTACCTGTGGGTATGCCCCCTATACCAATGGCTCTACTTACAACTACGAAACCTATCGCAGTGAAACGGCAGATACTAACTTCTTTACCGTAACGGTTACCGGCGATAGCACCATTAACGGGCAGTCTTACAAAAAACTTTCCTCCGATACCGCTACTACTTACGACCGTTGCGATAACGGCACTTACCACCAGATGGTGAAAGGGCTTTCGTATATGGGCTATTCGGTAGACAGTGTAATGTCTGTTTACCTGAAGGATTTTGTGCCGGCGGGCAGCAGCTGGTCAGATACTGTTACTGTAAAAGATGGCGGCGTTAACGTAAATGTATATCTCACCTATACCATCACCCAGAAAGGAATCAATAAACGTGTATTCGATCTGGACTATACTGAAGTAATAGCTGTAAGACTGACGGCGGCCGCCAAAGTACTGGGACAAACCATCCCGCTGGGTACCCTGGCCACCAACTATTATGCGAAAGATATTGGCCTTATCGAGGTAGACCAGGAAGCAGACACCACACGTCTGAGAAGCTATAATATCGAATAGGGATCATTCAATATTGATCCTTCACCGCTGTCAGGAACTTTTCTACCGCTCTTCTTACAACGGAAGAAGAGTTGTTGACATGATTATTTACCAGCACACTGAATACCAGCGTTTTACCCTTTTTTGTCACCAGGTACCCGCTCAGCGCCACGCATCCGTTCAGCGTGCCCGTTTTGGCATGTACAAACTGCCCCTGGTAGTAATTGCGTAAAGTGCCTTTCCCTCCCGTAGGGAAGATGTCCCACAACCTTGCTTCCGGCACCTGTTGCCGCATCTTTGTCAATACGCTTACAAAATCCCTCGGGGTGAAGAGGTTATACCGGGACAATCCCGAACCATCCACCCATTTAGGTGTATCCGGCAGAAATTGCAGGTAATCCTTTTGCATATAAGCGATCATTCGTGCGGTACTGATCGTATCCCATTGCTTGGCTCCGCACATCATCAGTATCTGTTCTGCAAAGAAGTTATCACTGCGATGCATCATCGGGGTGAATAAGGTATCTACCGGCTGGCTGTATAATGTCTTAAAAGCGGTTCCATTCAACCGGGGCTCTGCTGCAGCTACGTATACGGGTTTATGCAGCGTGTCTTGCAGGCGTTTGGCAATGTCCTCCAGGCCGCCTGTGATGAAGGGAACTTCTGCAAGTAAAGGGCCGGCGTCTTTACCTGCAAACTGCAGAGAGAAGCGGTTGCTACGTTCATCCCTGTCCGTAAGGGCTTCTTCCAGGGTATCATTCTGTTGCCAGCTGAAATGTTCAGGGTTACTGAATTCAGTGGGCGTTATGCTGATGGTATCCCTGTGATGTTTGATGCGGGCCACGTTCCCGTAAATGGGCCATTCATTCAGCTCGGGCTGGTAATAGTCAGCGTAGTCACTCCAGCCCCATCCCGGGCCAAAACGTTTGTTGGTATTAACGGCAGGCAGCAGCACAATACGTTTATCCGTTTGTGTAAGCAGCTGCATGGCTGGTTGTGTAATAAAATCCGGATGCTGGAAGGAAGGATCACCGGTGCCTTTTATGTATAGTACTGAATCTGTTTCCAGGTATCGCATGGCGGGCAGGCTATCGCCCAGCAGCTGAAGGCCGGTGAACAGGGTAAAGATCTTGGTATTGGAAGCGGGTGTAAAGTATCTGTCGGCCTGGTATTGGTACCAGTATTTTTCCGTTGCGGGGTCGTAGATACAGATCCCTATATGCGCTTGTTTTATCACCGGGTCGTTCAGCAATGCCTGCGCTGATTTGCGAACGCCTGGCTGCTGGGCCCACAAAGCTGTTCCATTCAATAACAGGACAAACAGGAATAACGCTTGCGTAACCTTGTTGTTCATTTGCTATGTTTAAAGAAAAGCTCCGGGTGTTGGTGGCATCCCGGAGCATACGTTTTTCTGAAAGTATAATGATGTTTAGCTGAAATATTTGGTGGTGCCCGGTTTTGCGTAGGCATAGAATCCTTCACTATCCGGCATTACCGGCGGCTTGGCGTCAAAAGCATATGTGGCCGGCTGCAGGTTGATACCTGAGTTCAATGCTTTATCCCAGGGGATGATCTGACCGGAATAAGTGGCCATACGACCGATGATGGCAGACAGGGTGGTTTGAGCTCCACGCTCCGCATCCCAGAATTTGTACTCTCCTTTGGCGATAGCGGCAAACAGCTCATCGTGCTCTGTTTGATAGGGATTGTTCTCCTGCTTTTTATCAAACTGGTACAGCACTTTTCCTTTGTGGTCCTGTATCAGGCCTTTATCGCAGATAATGCGGCCTTTGGTGCCTACTATCTCTTCATCTACCCTGCTGGCGCTGTCTTTCCAGTGGCGGCACTGGCTGTTCATGACCACTCCGTCGGCATAACGGTATTCTACGTAGTGGTGATCAAAGATCTCTCCCGTGTCTTTACCGGTACGTACTGCACGGCCGCCCATACCAACGGCAGAAGCAGGCGTTGCACCCTTGAACCAGTTACCCACATCAATGTTATGGATGTGCTGTTCTACAATGTGATCGCCGCACAGCCAGTTAAAGTAATACCAGTTACGCATCTGGTATTCCATCTCCGTATACTCGGGCTTACGGGGCCGGATCCATAAAGCGCCCTGGTTCCACCATACCTGCATAGACAGGATGTCGCCCACCATACCGTCCTGCACGCGTTTGTACAGTTCGCGGTAGGAATTCTGATAACGGCGTTGCAGGCCCACTACTACGTTCAGCTTTTTAGCCTTGGCCTGTTCTGCTGCTTCCAGCACTTTCTTGATACCGGCAGGATCTGTGGCCACCGGCTTTTCCATGAACACGTGCTTATTCTGTTTGATGGCCTCTTCAAAGTGAATAGGACGGAAACCGGGAGGCGTAGCCAGTACCACTACATCGGCCAGGGCGATCGCTTTCTTGTAAGCGTCAAAGCCAACAAACTTGTTCTCTTCCTTTACCTTCAGGCGGTCTGCCTTCCCTTTTTCTTCCAGGGCTTCCTTGATATTGTTATAGCTATCGTTCAGGCGGTCTGCAAAGGCATCTGCCATTGCCACCAGCTCTACATTTTCTTTTGTGCTTAATGCTTGTGTGGCTGCGCCCGTTCCACGGCCGCCACAGCCTATAAGGGCGATCTTAATGGTGTCTCTGGCGCCGGAGAAGTAATTGGCGTGGGTCAGTACAGGCATGGCGAGAAGACCGCCGGCCAGCAGCGTAGACTGCTTCATGAATTCCCTGCGGCCCTGGTCGTGGAATGTTTGTTTTTTTTCGTTTTCCATATGTGAGTTTTTGTAGTGGTAAAACAGGATGTTAAGAACTATTGATGCTATTATTGACTGATCGTTATCTGGCGCCTACATATTTGTCCAGCACTTCTGCAAAGAACTGTTCTGCCTCTTCCTTTGTAGGCTGCTTTACCGGCCGCACTATCCTGAAGCCGATAAACGGAGCATCTGCATTCCACCATTTGCTTTTAGGTATCTGCGGATCACGGCGGTTCCAGTCCGGATCAGATTTTAACCTGGCGGCACTGCGTACTTTGGCGGCATCGTCCTGGTAGTTGCCTCCCTTAATGGTACGGGGCGTTTTGGTGGTGGGTTTATTCCAGGGGTCAGTACCGGCGGCATGCTCCAGGAATTGAGCATCATACTGGTCCAGGGTCCACTCCGCCACATTGCCCATCATATCGTACAGGCCCCATGCATTGGGCTTCAGCTGTCCAACTTTGTGATATTTACCTTCACTATTGCTGGCATACCAGGCATAGTCTTTCAGCTGTGCATCGTCACCGCCGAAAGGATATGCGGTAGCAGCGCCGGCGCGGCAGGCATACTCCCATTCTGCTTCCGTGGGCAGGCGGTAGAATACTCCTGTTTTTACGTACAGCCAACGGCAATAAGACAGTGCCCCGTACTGGCTCATGCTGTTGGCAGGGTAACCGCCGGTTTTACCCATGCCAAGGGTAAGATCTATATAGGGAGGGCTGGGCCTCGTCATGCCATCGGGAATGGGGGTTTTATCTTTTTCAGGATCCGCATATACATCGTATTCATCAAAGGTTACTTCACAGGCGCCCATCCAGAAAGGGGCGATGCTTACCTTCTTTTGCGGACCTTCGTCAGCGCCGCGGCCTTTTTCACCGGCAGGGCTGCCAATGGTAAAAGAGCCGCCTGTAATAGGCACCATTTTGAATGAGAGGTCTGTTCCGGGTATTTTTTCTTCATACGTGGTAAAGGCTGTGTTACCGTTACCTCCCTGTTGTGCCAGGACGGTTTGGGTTAAGAGCAAGCCTAATGCTATTGCTGTCAGTTTTTCCATCATGTAGCCGAAAAAGATGAGAGGGTAATTTATTAAATCTGAGGCTGGAATGCAATATTATTTTGATGAGATAGAATATGATGGGATGAATTATTAAATTTAATGCCTGTATCATCTACATTTAACCTGTTAAACGTTATGGAAAGAAGAACATTCCTGCAACAAGGCACCCTGGCGGGCATCTCTGCCCTGGCTTTTGGCGGCGTACAGGCGGCCGCAGGCCCCGCAGCTACAAAAGCAGAAAAGACCTTTAACATGAACTATGCCCCGCATGATGGCATGTTCAAGAACAGCGCCGGCGGCGATTTCCTGGACCAGATCCGCTTTATGCACGATCAGGGCTTCCGCGCCATTGAAGATAATGGCATGCTGAAAAGGGATACTGCCATGCAGGAAAAGATCGGCAACCTGCTGGCCAAACTGGGTATGACCATGGGTGTGTTTGTAATAGACGGTGGCGATAACTGGAAGGTTTCTCTTACCACCGGCAAACAGGAATTCAAGGATACCTTTTTAAAGACCTGCCGTACTGCCGTGGAAACAGCCAAACGCGTGAACGCTAAGTGGGCAACGGTGGTCCCCGGTTTTTTTGAACGCAAACTGCCTATCGGCGTGCAAACCGGTAATGTGATCGACGCCCTGCGGGCCGGCGCTGAAATACTGGAGCCCAGCGGCCTGGTAATGGTGCTGGAACCACTCAGCGACACACCGGAGCTGTTCCTGCGCACTGCAGACCAAACCTATGAGATCTGCCGCGCGGTAAACAGCCCCTCCTGCAAGATCCTGTATGATATTTACCATATGCAACGCAATACCGGTCATCTTATCCCTATGATGGATATGTGCTGGAGCGAGATTGCGTATATACAGATCGGTGATAATCCCGGCCGTAAAGAACCCGGCACCGGTGAGATCAACTATAAGAACATCTTCAAACACCTGCACGAAAAAGGCTATAAAGGCGTGCTGGGTATGGAGCATGGCAACTTCCACGAAGGCAAGGAAGGAGAAGTGGCCGTGATCAAGGCATACCGCGAAAGCGATAACTTCCTGGCCTAAACTGCGGCAATTCTGACTTTGGTTTAAAATAAAAAGGATGAGGTGTATGCCTCATCCTTTCTTTTTGTTGATATGTAAAAAGACGGTGATCTACTTTTTAAAGTACAGGTATTCTTTACTGTAATTACCATTGCCATAAGCCGTATCCGTGATCACAAAAACAAGCTGGTTACTGGTCAGCGTAAGGATAGGCAGATAGTCTGCCACCCCGCTTGAGTTCTTTACCTCCAGTGTTTGCGCATCTTTGAAACGGTAGGTGCCTGAACCAACTTCGTCCAGTGAGGTCTCTGCCTGACCATTCTCCTGGAAAGTGAGGTAAATATTATCTTTCCCCTTGGTATCTACCGTATCTACTGACAGCAGCTGGTTTTGTTTGTTCCATAAACTATCCAGGCCCACCACATAATCCCAGCGGCCATATATGAGCGGATTTGTATAAGGCGCAGGATCATCTTTTTTGCTCTTGCAGGAAACCAGTATGCCGGTGGTGAGTAGTAAAGTCAGCAATAGGAAGTATGGTTTTCGCATGTCAGATATGATTTAAAATGTGAGACAAAAATAAAAAATAATCCTCATATTTCCGGGGCGCAAACTTTATGCCCTTACCTTTGCGACCGTAGCTTTCTGATGCTATTTTTCTTATCTTAACTTATAAATAGCTTCTTATGAATTTTCTGATCCGCTTGTTGGTAAGCGCATTAGCCGCCATGTTAACCGCCTACCTATTACCGGGTGTTAAAATAGACAACTTTATAACGGCTTTGATACTCGCTTTAGTACTGGCAATACTGAACCTGTTGGTAAAGCCGGTGCTGATCATACTTACCCTGCCGGTTACGATTGTTACCCTGGGATTGTTCCTGCTGGTGATCAACGCCATCATTATCCTGTTCGCATCCCACCTGGTACACGGCTTCAAGGTAAATGGCTTTTGGTGGGCCCTGTTGTTCAGCATTGTTATGACTATTATCAATAGCTTCATGCATGGCCTCGCCAGCAGTGAAGATTAATTTTTCATTCTGTTGATATGTACTTTGACCGCTCCCATATCAGCGACGAGCAATTGCTTTCCTTTTATCGTGCGTTAATACTGCCACGGCTGATAGAGGAGAAAATGCTATTACTCCTACGGCAAGGCAAGATCAGTAAATGGTTCTCCGGGATTGGCCAGGAAGCCATTGCGGTAGGCGCCACCCTGGCCCTGCAACCTGATGAATGGATACTGCCCCTGCACCGCAACCTCGGTGTATTTACCACCCGTAACATGCCGCTGCAACAGCTGTTCCAGCAATGGCAGGGAAGCCCGCAAGGTTATAGTAAAGGCAGGGAACGCTCTTTTCATTTCGGCAGTCGTGCACATCACATATGCGGTATGATCTCTCACCTGGGACCGCAGCTGTCTATTGCCGATGGCATTGCACTTGCCCATACACTGCGCAAAGAAAACAAGGTTACCCTGGCTTTCACCGGTGAAGGCGGCACCAGCGAGGGCGAGTTTCACGAAGCCCTGAATGTGGCCTCCGTGTGGGATCTTCCCGTCATCTTCCTCATAGAGAATAATGGTTATGGCCTCAGCACACCGGTAGCAGAACAGTACCGCTGCGCTCAGCTTACGGACAAGGCGGCCGGTTATGGTATGCATAGCATGCGTATAGACGGCAATAACCTGCTGGAAGTATATCATGCCGTTACTAACGCCAAAGCCTATGCGCTGCAGCATCAGCAACCGGTATTAATAGAGGCCCTCACCTTCCGGATGCGCGGCCATGAAGAAGCCAGCGGCACCAAGTACGTCCCCCCGGGCCTGCTGGAGGAATGGGCGCAAAAAGATCCCATCCATCATTACGAAGCATTTCTGCAATTTATAGGGATGCTCAGTCCGGAAAACGCCGACGCGATCCACCTGGAACTGAAGCAGCAGATAGATGCGGATATTGCAACCGCTCTTGCAGACAGTTCCGAACAGGTAGCAAATACTGTCATGGAGCTGGCCGATATATACGCTCCTGCAGATCCTGCATGGGCCATCCCCACTCCTTCCTTCCCGGCAGAAGAAAAGCGCTTTATCAATGCCATTTCAGATGGATTAAGAACTGCCATGGAGCAATTTCCCAACCTGGTACTAATGGGCCAGGACATTGCGGAATATGGCGGAGCATTCAAGATCACGGAAGGATTTGTGGAAAAGTTCGGCAAAGCAAGGGTGCGCAATACCCCTCTTTGCGAAAGCGCTATCATAGGCGCCGCCCTGGGCCTTTCCCTTATGGGATATAAGAGCATGGTGGAAATGCAGTTTGCCGATTTTGTGACGGTAGGGTTTAACCAGATCGTGAATAACCTGGCCAAGATCCATTACCGCTGGGGCCAGGCGGCAGATGTAGTGATCCGCATGCCCGCAGGCGCGGGTGTGGGCGCAGGCCCCTTCCATTCTCAAAGTAACGAAGCCTGGTTTACACACACTCCCGGCCTTAAGGTGGTATACCCTTCCACCCCGGCAGATGCGAAGGGCCTGTTACTGGCGGCCCTGGCTGACCCCAACCCGGTCATGTATTTTGAGCATAAAGCACTTTACCGCAGCATCAGCGGGCCGGTACCGGAAGGCTGGTATACCGTGGAGATAGGTAAGGCGAGAGTGGCCCAAAGCGGTTCTGAAATCAGCATTATTACTTACGGCAGCGGGGTACACTGGGCGCAGGAATATGCGCAGCAGCATCCGGACCTGTCTCTTCATATACTGGATCTCCGCACGCTTTTACCGCTGGACTATGCCGCCATTAAGGAGGCTGTTGCTCAAACCGGTAAAGTGCTGGTACTGCATGAAGATACCCTTACCGGCGGTTTCGGCGGCGAGATCAGCGCCTGGATTGCAGAGCACTGTTTCCACCTGCTGGATGCGCCGGTTCTGCGCTGCGCCAGCCTGGATACACCGGTGCCTTTTTCTGCTGCACTGGAAAAAAATTTCCTCGCAAAAGCCCGGCTGGATCAGTGTATCCGCCAACTGGCCGCATATTAGGCCATTGAGCGGGTTGGGATTTTTGACGGGAATACCCTAACTTGCGGTCAATTCTTTAAATACATTCTATTATGTTGCTGACACTCTTACAGGATAATGTAAAGACGACTGAGTTCTACAAAGTTTTTGATAAAGTAGGTCATTTGGGGGCTTATGCAGTTATCATAGTGTTCGCCTTAATGCTGTTGTACGCTACTGTTAAGTACGTAAAACGCTAAGCGTAATAACTTTCGGATTATTCTAATTGTAATATACAACCCCGGTATATCCGGGGTTTTCTTATTATAGCTGCTGTAAAGCCTCCTTTGTACAAGACAGGTTCTCTTCATCAAAACAAACCAGCGTTACCTCCCTGACCTCTTCATGTTCCGCTAAAAAATCACGGATAGTATTTACTGCGATACGGGCTGCCTCCTCTTTCGGAAAGCGGTATATCCCTGTACTGATATTGGGGAATGCAATGGTATTCAGTTGATTGTCTGCTGCCAGCTGCAAGGAGTTACGGTAACAGGCTGCCAGTTTTTCTGCTTCCTTTTTATGTCCGCCATTCCAAACCGGCCCTACCGTATGGATTACATGCTTAGCGGGTAACTTGCCTGCGGTGGTAATCACCGCCTCTCCGGTGGCGCATCCGCCCTGCCGGGCTACAATTTTCCGGCAGTCTTCCAGGATAGCAGGCCCACCCGCCCGGTGTATAGCGCCGTCAACTCCGCCACCGCCCATTAAAGACGAGTTGGCGGCATTAACAATAGCATCTACGGCAACTTTTGTAATATCGCCCTGCAGCACGCTTATCCTTTCCTTTGCATTTATCATATCAGCTTATTTTACCCGCACATAAACCAGTTTCCCGGTTTTCTTGCCTGTTTCCCGTATATCTATTTCAAAACCGTCAAAGCTTTTGAGCAGCTGCAGCAGTTTGTTGTATCCGTAGTTGCGGGAGTCAAAGTCGGGCTGCTTCTTAATCAGCAGGTTACCCAGGTCTCCCAGGTAAGCCCAGCCGTCTTCATCAGCTGTGTCATTAATGCTGGATTTCAGCAGGTTAAACAGTTCGCGGTTGGTTTTGCTGATCGCTTTGCGTTTGCTTTGGGAGGTTTTTCGCTTGGCGAGCGCCTGCTCTTCCCCACTCTCTTCCTGCAGTATCTCCAGGTAGATGAATTTATCGCAGGCTGCGCGAAAAGCGGCAGGCGTTTTCATCTCCCCTAGCCCAAATACCCGCATACCAGCTTCCCGCAGGCGGGTGGCCAGCCGGGTAAAGTCGCTGTCGCTGCTTACCAGGCAGAACCCGTCCACACGGCCGGTGTACAATATATCCATGGCGTCTATGATCATGGCAGAATCGGTGGCGTTCTTACCGGAGGTATAGCTGTATTGCTGCACCGGGTTGATCGCGTGTTCCAGGAGTACGGCTTTCCAGGAGCTCAGCTGCGGTTTGGTCCAGTCTCCATAGATCCGTTTAAAGGTGGGTATGCCATATTTAGCCACTTCTTCCAACATGGGCCTCACATGGCTGTGGGGTATATTGTCAGCGTCTATCAGCACGGCAAGCCGCAGGTCTCTTGTATTATTATCCATAAGCCTCTGGGTTGGGGGTTTAGTACTATAATATTACAAAAGATCTGCGAGCCGGGCTATCAAATCACGTAGGGGATCATTTCTTAAGGTAGGAACGGATCATCCAGGCCATTTTCTCGTGCTGCCTTAACAATCCGGTCACAAAATCGCTGGAGCCAATGTCCTTGTACTTGTCGGCAAACTCATCTACCAGTCTGCGCAGGTTACGGATGATGGTTTCGTGGTCGTCCAGCAGGTTGCTCAACTGTGTGCGCTCATCATTGGTGTACTCCTGCTCTACCAGGCTAGTCTGTTTAATAAAGTCTGACAGACGGCCTTGTGCATAATGACCCAGGGCGCGGATACGTTCTGCCGTATCATCAATTGCTTCTTCCAGTTCGCCGTACTGCTCTTCATAAAACTTATGCAGCTCAATGAAATCGGGGCCTTCAACATTCCAGTGATAATTGCGTGTTTTGGTGTACAGCACCATCAGGTCGGCTAAGGCTTTGTTCAGTTCTAAGGCGACTGCCTTCAGATTTTCTTCGGAAATTCCAATGTTTGCTTTCATATGTACGTATTTGATCTTTAGTCAGTACTTATGTTTTGCAGGATATTCGGTGAGCAGGTTGTTCCCGTTTTCACATGAAATGATAGGGGGCGAGGTACGCTTCCGGCGCGGCCGGTACAGTGTTTCTTTAATCTCGGGTGGTCCTTATCATGTGTTAAAAATCCTACAAAGATAGTAGATTTGATGTTGGTTCTTTTGCTATTATTGTGCCACACTTCCTAATTTTGTGGTATGGAACAGTCGTCGGGGAGAATATATACGTTGCACTTCATATTACTTTGCCTTAGTAATGCTGTATTCTCCGCCAGTTACAATATGTTGATCCCTGAGCTGCCCGCATATCTCAGTAGTATGGGTGGCGCAGATTATAAAGGCTACATTCTGGCACTTTTTACCTTAATGGCAGGTTTGTCACGCCCATTTAGCGGCAAATTGACAGATACCGTTGGCCGTGTACCGGTGATGATATTCGGCTCGGTGGTATGTGTAATATGCAGCTTGTTGTATCCACTGGTTAGTTCTGTAGGCGCATTCCTTTTACTCCGGTTCTTTCATGGTTTTTCCACTGGTTTTAAACCTACGGGCACCACGGCCTATATTTCCGACCTGGTTCCCTATCACAGGCGGGCGGAAGCAATGGGTATGGTTGGCCTTTTCAGTACCATCGGCCTGGCTATCGGCCCTGCTATAGGTGGCTTTATCGCAGCCAGGTGGAATATCTATGTAATGTTCCAGGTATCTGCGGTATTTGCATTATTATCTGTAGTGATCCTGATTGGCGGCCTGAAAGAAACCCTTCCCAACCGTCAGCGCTTCAGCCCTTCCCTGCTGAAGATCTCCCGCAACGAGATCTTTGAGCCGCTGGTGGTAGGCCCTGTGATCGTTACCTTCCTGACATTCCTGAGCTATGGCGCGCTGCTGACAGTAATACCTGACTTCAGCAACTATCTGGGTATTCACAATAAAGGGCTTTTCTTTACCTTCTTTACCGTGGCCTCGATAGGTATACGCCTGCTGGCTGGTAAAATGTCTGACAAGCATGGCCGTGTGCCGATGCTGAAGATATCCGCTGCCATGATGGCTGTTTCATTATTCATGCTGTCATTTACTACTACACCGTTTATGATGATGGTTGCTGCTGTTGTTTATGGCGTTTCAGTAGGTGTTTGCTCTCCTGCCGTTACCGCCTGGACGGTAGACCTTGGCCTGCCTGAATACCGCGGCCGGGCGCTGGCCACCATGTACATTGCCATGGAAGCCGGCATTGGCCTGGGAGCTTATCTTTCCGCCTATATCTATCATAATAATGCATCCTATTTCCCGCTTACCTTTGGTGTAATGGGTATTGCGGCCCTGATGGCCACACTTTACCTGATAGCGATCTACGATAACCGCCGGTTGAAAGTAATGTGGCGGTTGGTGCATATGAAGACGCATTTCCGCAGATGGTTGTAATTGATGTATTATAGTAACGAAACAAAAACGCTTAATGCCTGGCAGCATTAAGCGTTTTTGTTTCGTTAGGTATCTCCTTTTTTACAGTCTTTCGTATAAAGCGCGCAGGCGTTCTCTCGTCATCAGTTGCTGCCAGTCTTTGCCCAGGGCGTTCTCCCACAATGGCGCCAGTCCCAGGGATACGTTTATCATCGTGTTAAACTGCTCTTCGCTCAGTCCCCTGGTAATATGCTGCGGTATGGTAATATGGTGCTTGTCCACCATCTCTTTAAACTCCTCAACGCCCTGCGGGTAGAACTCCTCCAGCTTATCGAACACGATACAATTACCCACGCCATGGTGGGTGCCCAGCACATAGCTCAGGCCATAGCTTACGGCATGCGCCACGCCTACCTGTGAGTAGGCAATGCTCATCCCGCCTGCATAGGAGGCCATCATCAGCTTTTCGTCTGCCTCATCGTCCCAGTGCTGCTTTGTGAGGAATATCTCCTGGCACAGCGCCAGGGCCTTTTCACCATAAGAGCGGCTGAATGCGTTCAGGTAAGTGCCTTCCAACGATTCAATACAGTGAATATAACAATCCATGGCTGTATAAAAACGCTGGTTCACCGGTGCATCTTTGACCAGCTCAGGATCCAGCACAATCTGGTCAAATGGTGTAAAATCGGAGTTTAAGCCCAATTTTTTCGTAGGTCCGGTAAGCACCGTTGTACGGCTTACCTCTGCCCCCGTACCTGAAAGGGTAGGGATACCTGCTTTGTATACACCGGGATGTTTTAAAAGGTCCCAGCCCTGGTAATCAGCGGAAGAACCCGGGTTCGTCATCATCAGCGACACCGCTTTGGCCATATCCATGGTAGAGCCCCCGCCGATACCGATGATACCGGATACCTGTCCGAATTCCGCTTTCAATTCATCACGCAACTGGTCTACATAGCTGGTCCTCGGCTCGTGGGTTACATCAATGTACACGATCCTGTCTTTACCTCGCAGGGGTATACGGCTGGTGAAAGCCGCCTTATCCTGGAAAAAATGATCCACAAAAAATATCATGGGGGCGTCTCCCTTACGCTGGGGCGCCAGTATCTCATCCAGCTGGTTAAAGGCCCCACGGCCGAATATGACGTAACCTACCAGTTTAAAATTTCTGAATTTCATCCGCTCCTTGAATTATTAATGATTAATGCTTCATTGTTTTTACAACAGCTGTGCTGCCTTCTGCAGGTCCTCAGGGGTATCTATTTCCACGCCCATATATTCCGTTACCACCATTTTCATGGGGATACCGTTTTCCAGGTAACGCAGACATTCTATTTTCTCTGCATTCTCCAGAGGGCTTACCGGCAGCCGGGTAAATTCCAGCAAGGTCTGTTTGCGGAAAGCATAGATACCGATATGTTCGTAGTAAATACTGCGGGCCTCTTTATTACGGGGATAAGGTATTACAGAACGGGAAAAGAATAAGGCATTGAACTGCTTATCCACCGCAACCTTAACATAGTTAGGGTCTTCTATAGATTTCCAGTCTTTCAGCTCCTGCATCAGGGAGGCCACCTGCACCTGCTTGCCGGCTTCTCCTTCAAATACCCGGAGCAGTTTCTCCAGGGGTGCTTTCTGGGTAAAGGGCTCGTCGCCCTGCACATTCACTACGATGTCCACATCCATATCCGCTACCGCTTCTGCTATACGGTCGGTGCCGCACTCATGCTCCTTTTGGCTCATCACGGCTTTACCGCCGTTTTGAATGATCTCCTGGTAGATGACATCGCTGTCGCAAACCACTATTACTTCGTCGAACACACCGGTATTTACCGTAGATTCATAGGTGCGGAGTATTACCGATTTACCTCCCAGCTTGGCCATGAGCTTGCCCGGAAAACGGGTGGCTCCGTAACGGGCAGGTATTAAGGCTATCTTCTTCATAATGTTGTTGTTCTGTGCTTATAACACGCTCTTAACGGCATTCACCAGCTTCTCCGCTCTTTCCTTCACTTCCTGCTCGCTCCAGGCCAGGTTGATCGGAGTGCAGATACAGCGGTTCATAATGGCATCTGAAACCGGGAACTGCCTGATCTTGTAAAGCTCCATTGCCTGCTGTAAACCGGGCGCAAAATGATTCAGGGTAGCGCTTTGTTTAAAGTGCTCCCAGTTACGGATATAGTGCCAGTTATTGTCGTACCAGTAAAAAGCAGCCAGTCCGGCGGCCTTCATGGCAGCGGCAGCAGCCCGTGCCTGGTTCTCTTCCGGCAGGAAAAAGCCCAGGAAGGTAGCGCTATCGCCCTCTGGATCGGGCAGGCGGCGAAAGCTCACTTCCGGTATGGCGGCCAGGGCATCCTTAAAGATCTTCTTGGTATTGCGCTGGATAGCCAGGAAGTGGTCCAGTTTACGTATCTGAGCCAGGCCCACAGCGGCATGCAGCTCAGAAATACGGAAATTATATCCCATAAAGGGATGCTTATCGGCTCCGCGGTCAACGCCCAGGTGGTCGTGCCCGTGGTCAGAGTAAGCGTCGCACTTGATATACAGGTCCTTATCGTTGGTCACCACGGCGCCGCCTTCGGCACAGGTGATGGTCTTTACAAAGTCGAATGAAAATGCGCCGGCATGCCCGATGGTTCCCAGGGCTTTGCCTTTATAGCTGGCGCCGAATGACTGACAGGCGTCTTCCAGCAGTATCAGGTTGTGTTTCTCGCAGATGGCCTTTAGTGCGTCCAGGTCTGCCATGGCGCCGCACATGTGAACCGGCATTACCACCTTTGTACGCGGGGTGATGGCGGCTTCCACCGCCCTGGGATCCAGGGTAAGGGTATCATCTATATCAACCAGTACGGGAGTTGCTCCCACCGAGAATATGCTTTCAAAGCTGGCTACAAAGGTGAAGGTAGGCATGATCACTTCGTCGCCTGCGCCTACGCCCAGGGCTGCCAGTGCCGTAGTAAGGGCGGTAGTTCCGCTGGAGGTAAGCTGTGTGTAGGGTACGTTCAGTTTGCTGCTGATGGCTTCTTCCAGTTCCTTGGCTTTCCAGATGCCTTTACGGGGGCCATCAAAGCCATAACGCATGAAAATACCGGTTTCCAGCACGTCGTTCACTTCTTTCCTTTCCTCAGCACCAAATAGTTCATATCCAGGCATAAGCTATTGATTTTAATTAATAATAAAGCTTCCTTTTTTAATGTCGTTTGCAAAGGTAGTATAATCAAATTTGCCTTACAGCTAAAAACTATTTATCTTTTGCTAAAATTTCAACATGCGTTTCCTCCTGTATACTACCCTTTTGGCATTTATGTTGGCCGTACCGGGGTCTGCAGCCCAGGCTCAGCAATCACCTGAAAGTGCGATCCGCCGGTTGATGCAGCAGCAAACGGAGGCCTGGAACCAGGGGAACATCCGTGCGTTTATGGATACCTACTGGCAGTCTGATTCGCTGCTCTTCATTGGTAAAAACGGGATCACCTACGGCTGGCAGGCTACACTGGAGCGCTATAAAAAGTCGTATCCCGATACTGCGGCAATGGGCCAGCTGCAATTTAACCTGCTGGAATTTAAACAGTTAAGGCCTGACCTCTATTTTTTGGTTGGTAAATTTCATCTGCAACGCAGTATTGGCGACCTGCAGGGGCACTTCACCCTGCTGATCAGGAAGGTGAACGGCGCCTGGAAGATCATTGCAGACCATAGTAGTTAGCACCCTCCTTAAAAAAGAAAACCATCCCAGGAATGGGACGGCCTGCTATACACCACAACATTAAAGAAGAACTATGACTAAACACTGTTCCCTGAAAATTACATGATGGTTAATGTTAATGTTGAACGAGAGTTTCAAGTAATCGATATGGTGAGTCGTTATGTTTTTTGATGTTCTTCCTTATCTTCCTCTGTCTCCCGCACAGCCTTGTTTTCTTTAGCCGGTTTTTCAGAAAGGTCAGCCCGCAGGGGATTTGTAGTATTGCTGGCTTTCCCGGTCTTCAATATCTCAACAGGCTTTTTATGCTTGTCTACCTTTGTCTCTCCGGTACCCTTCTTTTGACTGGCTGTTTTTTTATGTTGACTAGGCATGTTACTCTTTTTTGGCGATCGTACGTGTTGTAGTAATACTTTACAAAGTTTGTTCCAGTGCTCTAAGCCAGGCTGGCGGCGGATAAAGCGTGTATTGTGGCGCGGGAATTCCACAACCTGTACTACCCCATTTCCCCAAACAGTGGGTAGAAACAATGCCTTAAACATCCTGTCACTCGATTGCAGTCTGCCTCTTTCGCCCTGATTGTCAGGCCGGAAGAGCAGGCACAAAAATTGAATCTGTTTTTTCGTTCCCCCGTTCAATTATCACCCTTTAAATCTTGGTTTGTTATGAAAATGCAGTTACGTGACTGGTGGGTGCTCAAAAAAGTTTTGAGGCAACGCTACCCCCAGCTATCCGACGAAGACCTCGAAGTTACCTATGGTAAAGAACAGGAACTGATTTCCTGCTTGCAACAAAGGACAGGGAAGTCCAGGGAAGAAGCAAAAAGGATCATTAAAAGTATTCAGGTAGCATATTTGCAGCCATCCTTACTGTAAGTATGCAAATCTTAAAATCCTTTTATTATGATCATGCACACAGACCTTATCAATACCCTGCAGGACCTTGTACGTGTTAATAACGACCGATCGGCAGGGTATGATAATGCAATTACAGAAGTAGATGATCCGGGGCTGCGGCACATTTTCCAGTCGATGGCAGATCAAAGCAGGGAATACGCTTTTGAGCTCAACAAGTTCATAAAAACAGGCGGCGGACAGGAAGAGCCTGATACCAGCATGGCAGGCGACCTGTATCGCACCTGGATGGACCTGAAAGCAGACTTCACCAACAGCGATTCCAGTGTGCTGGCATCCTGCGAATACGGTGAAGATGTGACCCTACGGGTATACAACATGGCCCTCAGCAATGAAATTGAGGTTCCGCAGGATATCCTGGATGTGATCACCCGGCAGCATGGAGAGCTCCGGCTCTCACATGACCGGATCAAAAAATACCGTGACCTCGAGAAAGAAAGCAAATGAGTATCTATTGAAAATCAAAGGCTGCCAGCATATCTGACAGCTTTTGATTTTCCGTTAACATCTGCTTTACAAAAAAACCTGCACAACTTTCATTCTGGCGTACTATCTTTGGCTCTTCTGATTTTAACCCTGCCTCTGAACAACTCAACCGAATTTTAACCCAATTCTATCTCAAACCGGTGTTCATTTAATCCTTTACAATTCAACTGGTAATAATGACCGGCACTTTCAGATTTGCGGCGCTCCTGTGCGTAACCCTTTGTTTTATCTGCTGTGCAAAAGACGCAGCTATAACCCCTGTTGTAACCGATACTACGGCCCCTGTCACCGATTCCTTTCCCCAGAACAAGGTAGACCGTACCGCCTTGTTGCGCCTGGTAAACGGGTTGCGCAGCCGCGGTTGTAATTGCGGTGATACCAAAATGCCCCCCGTGCCTTCCGTAAGCTGGAATGGCACGCTGGAAAAAGCAGCCTGGCTGCATAGTAAAGACATGTCTGAGCAAAAATATTTTAATCATATTGCTCCCAACGGATCTAACCCCGGACAGCGCCTGGATGCAGCCGGTTACCACTGGCTGCGGTATGGAGAAAACATCGCCACCGGGTTTGCAGAAGAGCAGGCTGCCGTATTGGGCTGGCTCACCAGCCCCAAGCATTGCATGAATATGATGGATCCGAACTTTACAGAAGTGGGTGTAGGCAGGTACGAAAAACTATGGACCATGGAATTGGGTAAGCGGAAGTAGTTCATGGCGGCGGCAGCTTCTTCCTCCACCACCGCCATACCACGTAAAGGTAGGCGGCAAGTGTAAGCACCAGCCAGGAGTAAAAGAATATCATGCGGCCGGTTGTTGATTCGTCCGGCACGCCCATCCCCAGGAAAAGCCCCAGGAATACATTTATCAACATCCAGAAAAAGCCCAGGAACATCGTGCGCACGATCTTCACAAAGAACTGCACCATCACAGAGTTAAAAGGGTCTTTCTGTTCTTCTTCGGGTTGCATAAACGGGTTTATTAACTGGTTAGCGCCTAGGGCAGGCACAATTTCATTAACGCCGCACTGTCGCCCCTGAATACATTAAAGTCTACAATTGTTTTTATACCGTTCACCCTGCCTATATCACTATGCTGCCAGAAAAGCCATTCCCGGTTTACACGGGGCCGCTCTTTCTGGTAATAATGGGCGATCCATAGCGGATACTCATTAAACTCATCCCCAAGGTAGGTATTATAGAACTTCAGGTTGGTATAGATAATAGGTTTTACTCCATAGGCTTTTTCCATCTCTTCCAGCCAGATCTTTGCTGTGCTTCTGATCACGGCAGCTGGTTGGTTATTGTGCATTTCTATGTCCAGCACAGGTGGCAGGTCGCCGGACTCCAGCTGTACCACATTGCGGAAATTGATCGCCTGTTTGATTGGGTCGCGGGTAGAATAAAAGAAGTGATAAGCGCCACGTACCAGCCCGGCTTTGCCGGCCTTTTGCCAGTTACGTTTAAAAGCCGCATCCTGCCGGGTAATGCCCTCCGTGGCTTTAATAAAGGTAAAGGATATACGTATTTTTTCCACCTGCATCTGTTTCACCGCTTCCCAGTTTATTTCCCGCTGGAATTTGGACACGTCTATACCATGTATCGAATAATTCACCGGCATATCAATTCCGAATTCCTCGTACCGTACGAAATTCAGCGCTTCCTGCCGCTGCTGCCACCAGAACCATGCCGCCACAGCCGCGGCCACCACCACCATAAGTATAAGCAATAAACGTCCCGGTTTTTTCTTCCTCATTCAATTAGTTAGTTGACAGTTGCAGGTTATCAGTTATTGATTATAAGTTGCTTTAGCTATTCACAACTGACAACTAATAACTTACAACTTTAGCAGGTACAAGTATAGCGCAATATTTTTTACTATTACATCTATAGTTGTCTTAATTTTACACACAAAGTACCTGATCAATGCCGGATTTTAACCTGAACGACACCTTAAACCTTCTTTCCAAGTTCACCCTTCGCCGGGGTTGGAACGCAGGCAAAGTACTGGCCAGTTACTTTATGAGTAAATGGAGCGGCAAGCCCGTTCAATGGGGTTATCCTATCTCCATTTCTTTTGAGCCTACTACCTCCTGTAACCTGCGCTGTCCGGAATGCCCCAGCGGCCTCCGCGCTTTTACGCGGCCTACCGGTATGCTGCAGCAGGACTTTTTCCGCAAGACCATTGACGAGATCTCTAAGGACCTGCTGTACCTTATATTCTATTTCCAGGGCGAGCCCTACCTTAACCCGGGCTTCCTGGACATGGTAAAATATGCAGGTGAAAAAGGCCTCTATACCGCCACCTCAACCAATGCACACTACCTTACAGACGCCAACGCCCGTAAAACGGTAGAAAGCGGTCTGGACAGGCTGATTATATCTATCGACGGAACTACGCAGGACGTATATACACAGTACCGCGTAGGCGGCCATCTCGACAAGGTGATCCAGGGCGCAAAAAACATCGTAAAGTGGAAAAAGGAACTGAACTCAAAAAAGCCCTTTGTATTCTTCCAGTTCCTGGTGGTAAAACCTAACGAGCATCAGATCGAGGATATTAAGCAGCTGGCCAAAGAGATCGGTGTGGATGAGGTCCGCTTCAAGACCGCCCAGGTATATGACTATGAAGAAGGCAACCGGCTTATTCCTACCATAGATAAATACAGCCGCTATCACCGTAATGAAGATGGCACTTATAGCATTAAGAATAAATTAGGCAATCATTGCTGGCGTTTGTGGCATTCCCCGGTAATCACCTGGGATGGGCTCGTGGCGCCCTGCTGTTTTGATAAGGATGCACAGCATAAACTGGGAGATCTGAAACAGCAATCTTTCCGTGAGCTGTGGTTTAATGAACAGTATGTACGTTTCCGTACCCAGATCATGGAAGGCCGCAAGAATATAGATATCTGTGCCAACTGTAGCGAAGGCACCAAAGTGTGGGGCTAACGGTACCGTATATATTAATATTCTTCCTGTGAACCGGAAGCAGCTGCCCGTTGTTCCGCTTTCTTACGCGTTTTCTTTTTCCTCCTGTGTTGCTGGTATTTGTTGAACAGGTTAATGCCCAGGCGTACCCCAACAAATTCAAGCACGGTCATTAATGCGCCTGTAGCAAATGTCTTGAACTTGCCGCTTTGCCAGGCAATACCGGCTATGCGCGAGACCAGTCCGAAAGTTCCTTTATGCTTGCCGAGCCCTGGCACTACAGAGTTAAAAGCCATCTTCCCATAGTTCTCCTTAAAGAAGTCTACCCGGTCTGCGAGATCCGTTTCCAGTTTGCGGCTGCGTTTTTTCAAACGTGCAACTTCCAGCTCCAGTGTATCAAAATTGGTGATCTTCTTCACCTTTTGCATGGTGTAGTCATTTAATCATTAAAAAAGGAATTTTTTGGGATCTTTCTATGCCACGGGCTCGTGCTCATCCTCTTCTTCCTCTTCCTGCTCGTCTACCATTCCTTCCAGCATCTCTGCCACAAGCATATTTGCCAGGGGCCGCTGGATAAGACTTTTACGGAATATCAGCAGGATGGCCAGCAATACGATAAAAAGCCCCGCTGCGCAAGAGAAGCCTATAGTATAACTGCCGGTCATTTCACCTATCCAGAAGCCTACCACCATACCCAGGAAGACGACAACAAAAAAGAACAGCAGAAAAGCCATCATTATGGAAAAGAATAGTCCCAAAGCCTTTGATAGCTTTCCTGCTGCCTGGAGCTTAATGAGATCCACCCGGGTTTCCAGGTATTCCCTGGCCACTTTCCCGGTCTGGTTAAAATAATTGCTGAAATTTTCTTCCATGCAAATGAATTTATTGCGAAGGGGTTATGCCAATTCGTTTTCTATGGCATCCTCAAATTGCTCCTTTCTTTTCTTAAAGCGGTCTTTCAGTTTATCTGTCTGGTACTTCAATTTCTCTACCAGCTCATCTTTCTTGTCGGAATTCAGAAAGTAACCAACGGCTACCCCTACAGCGGCGCCTACAATGAAGGAAACAACGGCTTTTGAACTGTTACTCATGGTTATTATTTTTTAAATGAAACATTAGATTATTTAATCAGGGTATTTTTACGGGTACAAACATTATTCCACAATTCGCTATTCCCTTTCAAAAATACCGCTTTTTGCCATTCGTAGAAAATCATGTAGGTTTGAGCGAGACCTTTACCATATACTGTATATGAGCTATATCGACAATGAACGCCTGAAACAGATCTTCTTCCTGCTGATCATCGTTCTCTGGGGCGTACTGCTGTTTTCAGAATTATACGGCCTTTTCCCAGGCTTCCTGGGTGCGGTAACGCTCTACATTCTGTGCCGCAAATGGATGCTGAAGCTTGTGGAAGAGCGCAAGTGGAAGAAAAGCGTGGCCGCCGCAACGCTGATGATCCTTTCTTTTATCATTATCCTGCTGCCCTTTGGCCTGCTTATAAATATGCTGACTGCTAAAGTAAGCTATGCCATCAGCCATTCGTCTGCCCTGATACAGGGCTTCGAGACGGTCAACCAACGCTTACAGGAGGCTACGGGCTTTAACGTGCTCTCGGAAACCCGTCTGCAGCGCATGCAGGAAAACCTGACGAATTTCCTTCCCACTTTCCTTGGCGCCACTTTCAATACGCTTACCGCGATAGCAATCATGTACTTTGTACTGTACTTTATGCTCACCTGCGCCCGCGAAATGGAAGCCGGTCTTGCCGATTATATTCCTTTAAGGGATGAAAATGTGGTACGCCTGGGCAGTGAATTGAAAAAGATGGTGGTCTCCAACGGCATCGGCATTCCGCTCATTGCCGTTATCCAGGGCATAGTGGCGCTGATCGGTTACTTCATCTTTAAAGTGCCACAGCCTGTCTTCTGGTTTGTGGTTACCTGTTTTACCGCTATGCTGCCTATTATCGGTGCGGCGGCCGTGTATGTCCCCATGGGTATCTTCCTGATCGCAGATGGCCATACCTGGAATGGAGTAGGCGTTCTGATCTACGGCTTTGCCGTAGTGGGCTCGTCTGACAACATATTCCGCTTTCTGCTGGCCAAAAAGATAGGCGACGTACACCCCCTCATTACCGTGTTTGGAGTTATTGTAGGCGTCAGCCTCTTCGGCTTTATTGGGCTCATCTTTGGCCCCCTCCTCATCTCAATGTTTATCCTGCTGGTGCAGATCTATTCTAATGAATTCCTTTCGAGAAAACGACAGGTGAAGGTGGTGAAAACAGAAAAAGCCCCTTAACCAGCGGGCTTGGGGGGAATCTTATTTGTAGTAATTATTCTGCTGTATATAAGCGGCCACCTGATCCGGCACCAGGTAACGGATGGATTTACCTTCCTGTATCCATTTCCGGATGTTGGTGGAGGATATATCCAGTAAAGGCGCATCCAGTATTTCCACTTTAGCCCCGTAGGTCTCTGTTACTTCGTGGCCTGGCCGCTTGTAGATATAGATGGGGTAATGTTTTATTATCTGTTCGTAATTCTTCCAGCGTTGTATGTTCTGAAAACTGTCGCTGCCCATGATCACGGTAAACTCTTGCGTGGGAAACTTTTCAGACAGATAGGTAAGCGTATCTATTGTAAAAGACGGCCGTGGCAGCGAGAATTCAATATTGCTGGCCCTCAGTCTGGGTTCTCCCTGTACAGCCAGCTCTGCCAGGTGAAACCGGTGATGCTCATTTAGTAAAGAGGAAGAAGGCTTCAGCGGGTTTTGCGGCGATACTACCAGCCATACCTTATCAAGATCCGTATTGTAGGCTATATAGTTAGCAATTATGAGGTGCCCGGTATGTATAGGATTAAAGGACCCGAAATACAAGCCAATCTTCATGCGCAGCTTTTATTGAGCTAATATATAAATTCCTCATAACAAGTTTATCCGGAATTTTACTGCACGGGCTTGAACTGCTCGAACACCATCCCGCAATCTTTACAGTAATGGATGGCACGGCAAAGCGTGGAACCAAAGGGGGAACGCAGGTAAGTATTCTTACTGCTGCAATGTGGGCAGGGCGTGTTCAGCATAATCTCGGCGTGCAGCTCTCCTTCGTGTATCTGGGGTGCTGCAATGCCAAAATTGCGCAGTTTCTCTTTAGCAGTATCAGACAACCGGTTGCTGTGCCAGTGTACATCTTTATCAATACTCACTTCAACCGGCAGGCTGGTCTCACGGCCAACGATCTCCCTGATCTGCTGCTGTATAAAGCTTACAGCCGGGCAGGCAGCAAAGGTGGGGATCATTTTTATCTGTACCGTATTATCATGAACAGCTACATCAGTGATCATGCCCAGGTCCAGTACGTTCAGCACTGGTATTTCAGGGTCCATTACCTGCTCCAGTGCGTTGTAAACATTTGCTATCGTATTCTCAGCAGTCATGATAGGTCTATTACCAGCGGGCGCTGGGGTCTAAGCGGAATACTTCGCCCATTTCCTGCAGCAGGGCTTGCAGATGCGGGGTGTGTTTTCCACTCCGGCCGCCGTATTGCGGCTTTACTCCTGCGGGATCAGGCATGTTCAGCGAAGCTTTTACCAGCACCGGGTAAATGCTGTTCAGCCATCTTTCATGCAGCTCCCGCTCTCCCGGGTAGATCCCGGCGTCAATAAGCGCCTGTTCGTCTGCACTGGGTTCAAAGATACCGGCAGCCAGCGGGAAACACTGTTCCAGCGCAGCTTGCATTCGTTCATAGCTCTCCCCTCCTGCTTTGCAGAGTTGCAATATCCAGGCGTCGGCATGCAAAGTATGGTATTTGAGCTCTCCTTTGAGCTTCTTACTCAACTGTTGCAAGGGTTCAAAGCTGCTCTGCTGCAGGCAATCGTAGCGTATCGCTTCGGCGTGGTCAAACAGGAAATGCCTCATCAGGCTAAAATCATAAGTGCCAATGGGCATTTCCACCAGATGGCAGCATTTAAAATCTTTCTCCGCCCGCATAAATGCAAACTGGTCCGGATCTTCTCCGTTCAGCTGCTCCTGCAGTATACGGTATAATGCCCAGGCGTGGCCTATCTTGTCCTGCGCCATGGAGGAAAAGGCAATGTCTTCTTCCATGATAGGCCCCAGACCGGTCCATTCAGAATTGCGGTGGCCCAGGATCAGTTCATCATCCGCCATTTGGATGATCAGTGCTGCTATTGCGTTCTTTATCATGGTGCTTTACTGCCTTTTAACTTATTGACCTTTTCCATTACCTTGAACCCACTGGCATCCCTATACGTTTTCTCCTGGTTGTTTGCAAACATGTCTTCATCTTCCGCATCAAATGCAAGAATATCCGCACTGCGCACTACCCAGAGGTTTACGCATTTCTTACGCCTGCCAAACTGTTCTTTTGCAAATACCAGCGCCATCTGCGGGTCCGGTGCATGTACACAACCTACATGCTCATGATGTGCGCCTCTTTTTTCCTGGTGAAATACTTCGTAAATATTCCAGTTTTCACCTTCTTCCACTCTTATCGGTTCATCCGCATTTCCCAGCTTTAACCGGTTCACACGGGGGTCAAATGATTGGTTGTTCATTGTGAGCTTTTAGCATTAGTTTACGCTACCGGCATTGCCTTTCTTTCAGAAACATTCATCAACGCCTTTCTTACCCAGCGGCCTTCGGCCTCGGCCCATTTGCGTACTTGCAGTCTTTCCTTGTTACAGGGACCGTCGCCGTTGATTACTTTAAAAAACAGGTCCCAGTCGGGGTCTGTGTATTCCCAACGGCCGGTATCCGTATTCTTACGCAGCAGCGGGTCGGGCAGGCTAAGGCCCAGTTCCCAGATCTTGGGCACATACGTGTCGAGGAACTGATTCCGCATATCGTCATTGCTGGCCATTTTCACTTTCCATTGCATCAGCTTTTCCGAATGGCTCGATACTTTATCAGGAGGGCCGAAGAAATGCATGATGGGCTGCCACCAGCGGTTCAGTGCATCCTGCAACATGGCTTTCTGCATAGGCGTGCCGGTGGCCAGCTCCAGCAAAGCGTCATGCCCCTGTTTCAGGTGGAAACTTTCTTCATAGCAAATACGTTCCAGCGCACGGCAGTAAGGACCATAAGAGCCCTTTGAATTGGCTACCTGGTTCACGATGGCTGCAGCATCTATCAAAAAGCCGATCACCGTTACATCAGCCCAGGTCATGGCCGGGTAATTGAAAACATTGGAATACTTGGATTTACCGCTTAGCAGGTCATTGATCATGGCTTCCCTGCTTTTACCAAGGGTTTCTGCAGCATTATAGAGCAATTGTCCGTGCCCAACCTCATCCTGTACTTTGGCGATAAGGGCCAGTTTGCGTTTAAACCCCGGCGCACGGGTGATCCAGGTGCCTTCCGGCAAAGCCCCGATCACTTCAGAATGTGCATGCTGTTCTATTAACCGTATCAGCTGCCGCCGATATTCTACGGGCATCCAGTCGCCGGGCTCGATCTTTTCTCCCCGGGTAATGCGATCTTCAAAGGCGGCCAGCTTTTCAGGGTCGTCATGCAATTGCTCGTCCCGCAATTGCTTTTTATTGGGTTCGTCGAATATGTATCCGCCACCGTACATAGCGAGATTGTTTTGGTTGATCGTAAATTACGATTTTTGGGCGTACCGCGGAAATTCCTTTATCTTACCTTTATCCGTGAATACCTGACGATGTTACCCGCTGCCTGGAGTATATTATCTGTTCTGTTACCTGTTACAGGGATCTGCAAAGGAGCGCCAGCCAACCAGCAAGGCCCGCCTGTGGTAAAAGTGGTATTTGTAATGGATAACCGTCCTGACGATCTGGCATCCGACACCTTATTCTATCCCGCCCGCAGGCTCAGGTGGTCAGATTTCAGGGGTACGCCTTCCCGCGGGGGGCCAAGCGCCGCAGTGGCATTTACCAGCTTCGCCTATGAGGGCAACAGCCTTTTACGGCGAGATACCCTGCAAATTACCCTGAACCTCCAGGTATTCTTTATCAGGAGCGCTTCCTGGGTCAGGGGCGGTAATATGGACAGTTATAGCCTGGCCCACGAGCAGCTGCACTTCGACATTACCTACCTGGTTGCCCGGCGCTTCATGAACAAGATCCGGGAACTACCGCTCACCAAAGAGGACTTCGATAGCATGATCCAATACGAATACCTCGAATCTTTCCGGGAAATGAACCGCCTGCAGGAAGATTTTGACGGAGAAACGCGTCATGGCACCGTCATATCGGCCCAGCTGGAATGGAACAAAAAGGTTGCCCGCGGCCTGGAAGAAATTAACGCAAGTCCCTGACCCGCAGACAACTTAGCCGGGTTTGCCGACACGATCCAGCTATCTGCACATGCCATATAACTTTTGATGCCGGATGCACGTATTTTAAGAATGAAAACGTTTATTTATAGTTAAATTTAGCGTCTTTAAACCGTCTATTATGTTTACTACCTGTCGTAATACAGCATGGGTTGCTGTAATATCCCTGTTTGTGCTGGGCGCCTGTAAAAAGGATCATGGCGAGCCCGTAAAACCCGCTACGGATGGCGGTACAGCCGTCTCTTCCCAGGATTCTATGTACTTTATTTTTAAAGATGAATATTTGTGGAATGATGTGATACCTGATTCGGCTACTTTCAAGCCGAATAGCTACAGCAACGCGAAAGCCATGTTCACCGCGCTGCAATCCTACAAAAAAGATAACGGCAAGAACCTGGATCACTATAGCTTCGTGGACAAGGGTACAGTAGCCGGAGAGATTGGCGAAGGAATCGCCGGCGATTTTGGTTTGGACGTCGGTTATAATAGTACATCCGATCTCCGCATTGTATATGTATATCCCGGCTCTCCTGCTTATCAGCAGGGGATACGCCGTTCCTGGCAAATAACAGCAGTGAACAATAACACCAGCATAGATTATGATGGAGATGAAGGCCCAAATGTAACAAGACTGGTGAACGCTATTTATTACAGCAACAATGTTACGCTCACGCTCAAAAAGCCAGATGGCACTTCCACAACTGTTACGGTGAATGCGGCCCAATACAATATTAACCCGGTGTTATACAGCAGTGTGCTGAATCTGGCCGGGAAAAAAATAGGGTACCTCGTGTTTAATCAGTTCATTGCAAAAGAGAAGGCCAAAGCAAATATCGATGCGGCATTTACAGGATTTGGCAGCGGTGTAACAGACCTGATTGTGGATCTCCGCTATAACGGTGGCGGCGCAGTGGAAACAGCTCAATACCTGGCTAACCTGATCGCTCCTGTTTCCGTGGGAACTAACAAGACGCTCATGTATAAGGAGTACTTCAATGCTTCCCTTAGTAATCATCAATACAGCAGGTTCCTGGGTAACAAGAAAGTGCCTGGCGCCAATTACACATGGGGTCAGGTGTTTGACGACTGGGTGAATAATCCCAGCTTCTATTTTGAAAAGGAAGGAAGCCTCGACATTCCCAATGTAGTCTTCATTGGCACAGCCTCTACGGCCTCCGCCAGCGAGCTGCTGATCAACATACTGAAACCTTATATGAATGTTAAACTGGTGGGCGATACCACCTACGGCAAGCCTGTAGGTTTTGTTGCTATCAATGTCGCCGGGTACGATATGTACGCAGTATCCCTTTGGTCCAAGAACTCACAGGGGCAGGGAGATTATTTCCATGGGATGTTCCCGACAGACCTGCCAGTAGCTGCTGATGAAGAACACGAAGACTTTTCAAAGGATTGGGGCAGCACCAGCGAAGTGTACCTGCGCAGGGCGCTCAAACAATTAGGTGTACCTGAATCAGCATTGGGCCGCAAATCCCCATCTACTGAAAACCTGCGAACACTGAAAGTAAATAACGCTATCCCCTACCAACGCTTCAAAGGCATGATAGAAACAAGGATAAAACTGAGATAATTTGTTTGCTATAAATGAAGAAGGGCTGATCAAAGTAATATTTGATCAGCCCTTCTTCATTTATAAAAGAACCTATTGTTTATAGATCACCTTTGAACGCATCAGCTCTCCTGCCGATATACCGTCCGCAACGTCTATCGCCGTTTTCACTGTTTGCACCGCCTGGTAATAAAACCGCGGATCTATCCGTTCAAACTCATCGCTCGCCTTGTGATAATCTGCATGATCCTCTACCCCAAAATACAGGAAGGGTATCCCTTTTCTATGAAACTCATAATGATCGCTTTGATTCGTCCAGTCATTACTACCCTCTTCCGGTTTATCGTGCCCCATCAGCACTTTCAGCGCGCTGCTGTCTGCCACCCTGCTTACATACTGTTTTAACGCCGGGTAATGATTTGTACCGCATACATACAATTCCCCTTTTTCATTACGGCTCACCATATCCATATTAATATTGAGCTTGATGCGCTCTAAAGGTACCGGAGGCTGTTGCAAAAATGCTTTGGCGCCCTGCAGTCCTTCTTCTTCTCCGTCCAGGGCCGCAAATATCAGCGTGTGCGTAGGTGGATGCTGCTGATAGTACCTGATCAGCGATAGCAAAGCGGCAGAACCGGATGCATTATCATCAGCGCCATTATAAATACTATCTGCCTGACCCTCCCGTTGCCTGATACCCAGGTGGTCATAATGCCCGGTGATCACAATCACATCTTCGGTCTTACCGGGAATATATCCGTACAGGTTAGTACCCATCACTCGTTTCTCACCTTCCATAAAATAGAAAGGATACTCATAAGTGCGATGAAATGGCTGCAGGCCGGCCTGCTTGAAGCGGTCCAGTATATAGAACTGCGCCAAGCGGTTTCCTTTGGTGCCGGTTCTCCGGCCCTCGAACTTATTGGCGCTCAGCGTGCGGATGTCTTTTATCAATTGCAGGGAATCTATGCCCCCTTGCTGGGCAGCAGTAGTTAGTGCGGTCAACAGACAAATGCTGGCAAGATATAGCCTCTTCATATAATTCGGATTGTGAATTACGAATTTAACGAATCGGCACTATCCCGGCTATATTATTTCAGGAGCTGAAAGGCTATAAAACTGCAGATATACGCCAGGACGGTCATATATACCAATTGTATGGCGGGCATCTTCCACGACTTTGTTTCCCTTCTTACAATGGCCAGGGTGCTCATACACTGCATCGCAAAAGCATAAAACAACATCAGGGAAAATCCGGTGGCCATGGTATATACCGGACTGCCATCTGCCCGCACTGCGGCAGACATTTTCTGGCGCAGGGTGGCATCATTATCTTCGGGGCTTTCTCCCACGCTATAGAGGGTGGCCATGGTACCTACAAAAACTTCCCTCGCGGCGAAGGAGGTAATAAGAGCAATTCCGATCTTCCAGTCAAAACCCAGCGGGCGGATCACCGGTTCAATGCTATGGCCCAGGATACCTGCATAAGAGTTAGCGAGTTTTTCTGATTGATAAGCTTTATCCAGCTCTTCGTGCTGACCGGGGTTGGCGGCCATTAGTTTTTCGTATTTGGCATGTACAGGGTCCATCCTGCCGCTGGGACCATAAGAGGCGAGGAACCAGAGAATGATGGAGATCACCATGATCACCTTACCCGCATCCATCACAAATATCTTGGCTTTCTCCAGCATGGTGGTGCCTACGTTCTTCCAGCGGGGCGCCCGGTAAACGGGCAATTCCATAATGAAATAGCTTTTTTCCCTGATGGCTACAAACCATTTCAGAATGGCGGATATCACCAGGGCCATAAAGAAGCCCAGCAGGTAGAGGCCCATCATCACCAGCCCCTGCAGGCTTAAAAAGCCCAGCACCTTATGATCCGGCACCACGAGGGCGATCATAACGGTATAGATGGGCAGCCGTGCAGAGCAGCTCATCAGGGGCGTTACCAGTATAGTGATCAGTCTTTCTTTCCGGTTCTCTATGCTCCGGGTGGCCATAATGGCCGGTACCGCACAGGCCACCCCGCTGATCAGCGGCATAACGGATTTACCGTTCAATCCTACCTGCCGCATCAGCCGGTCGGTTAAAAAGCTGATCCGCGCCATATAGCCGGTATCTTCCAATACCGTGATCAACCCGAACAGGATCATGATCTGGGGTATGAAAACAGCGATCCCGCTGATGCCTGCCAGTATCCCGTTGATCAGTATATCGCTCAGCTTATTGTCAGGCAGCACATCGCTCAGCCAGCCGCTCAGGCCTCCAAAGGCCGCTTCTATGCCATCCATCGGGTAAGAGGCAAGCCAGAAAATGCTCTGGAACAGCAGGAACAGCACTCCCAGCAATATCACATAGCCCCAGAAACGGTGTAGCAGGATATTATCCAGCTTTTCCGTCTGCAGCTGCTTTTCCAGCGGATCTGCCTCCACAACGGCCGCCTTCATAATATGCTTGATGCGGGCATAACGCTGCATGATCTCTTCTGCCTGTACCTTGGTTTTATTGAAACGGTGTTCCTGCAGGATATTCTGGACGGCCAGTTTTTGTCCGCCGTTCAGGAAATGCAGTTCACTGCTGTTCACCGCTATATGCAGGGCCGCGTAGTCGCTGCGTACCTGTACATGTTTCTTGATCTCGTCTACCACTTCCGGCGCCATGGCATGGCTGTCCACAAAATCGCGGGCAGGCAGCCGGAAATTTTCCCTGGCAACGAGGTCTATATTCTTCTTTAATTCGGAAATACCTTTGTTCTTGCGGGGATTAATAGCCACTACCGGTACACCCAGTTCCCTTTCCAGGCCTGCCAGGTCAATTTCCACCCCTTTCTTACGGGCAATATCCATCATGGTGAGGGCAATGATCACCGGTATCTTGAGGTCTATGATCTGGGAACAGAAAAGCAGGTTGCGTTTCAGGTTGGAGGCATCGGCAATGATGAGGATCATGTCTGGCCGGTCTTCTCCCTTGGGGTTCACCAGCACATCATAGGTCACAAACTCGTCGGCGCTTTTAGGATACAGGCTGTAGGTGCCGGGAAGATCTATAATATTGGCATGCAAGACAGCTGAAATGCCGCTGGTTCCGGTTTTCTTATCAACGGTTACCCCGGGGAAATTACTAACCTTCTGATTTAAACCCGTTAATGCATTAAAGAGTGAGCTTTTTCCACTATTCGGATTTCCTACCAGCGCAATATTTATAGATGCGTTAATCGTTGCCTGCATTCCTTATCCTTGTCATCGAAAGTTTGAAATATGCAAAGCTATACAATTAACGGTCAGGGTAATGATCGAATCCGGAAAAAAAGAAAAACCACGGTGGATACCGTGGTATTCATTTAATCTCGTTAACTATTGAACTTATTGTTGATGATTGAAAAACTTATTTTAACATGTTGTAAACACTGTAAAGGATCATAGAGGCGCTTTCTATGGCCGGTGTATTCACCTGGGCGGTAGCGGTCGCATCTGTGCTTACGCTAACCGTTCCCTTTTCCTTTTTGTTTGAAGGGGTATCGCTGTTTTCTTCCTTGTCTTCGTGATGGTAACGATAGTTATCCTGCAGCGAATCTTTGGAAGGACGGTTACGATCATGGCTGTCGTTCGTATCCTTATGCACTTTCTCAATGTTAATATTATCCAGGCCGTCTATCGTCATTTTCAGCTCTACCGGTCCGTCATGGTCGCGGTCCCATTCATCCCAATCATCCCACCAGTCTTCTTTCCAGCCTCTCACAAAGTGGTAGCGGTGGTAAGCGTCCCTGTCAACTTCTATGTTCTTGCCCACGGGTACTTTCACCACAATGGTAACCCGCTGTTCGCGGAAATTGGAGTTGCGGGGTATACTAAGGCCGGCGGGCAGGTACAGCAGGGAGTCCTGTTGGTTCAGCTGGAACTGTATTTCATTGGCCAGCTTTTTTGCCTGGGCAATCGTCCGGCCGCGTGAACTGCGGATCACTTCTACCTGGAAGCTGTCGGAAGTGCTCTTTTCTATCTTCACACGGATATTGTCTATGATGGCAGTATCGTCTGTAACCCGCAGGTTGCCTTCAAAGAAATCCACATCATCCATTTCCACCTGGTCTTCGGCTTTTTTGATGATCAGCTTACCCTTGGTAGGTTGCAGCAGGGTAAAATTGTCTTTCTGGCGGTAACTGGTCCTGAAGTCCTTCGCAACAGAAGAGATCAGCCAGATGGCGCAGATCAGGCCAATTACCCACAGAAAGCTGAGTGTGTAGCCCACATAACGGTTGGTCTGCTTTACACCAGTAAGCTTGCGGATGAGAAACACCACCAGTGCTACAACCGGTATACCTAACAGCAGGATCACCGCGGGCCAGAACAGGGTATTTTGCAATGGAGAGGCCAGCAACAGGCTTTTAAGCGGGAACAGGGCCGCAGAAGAGGCAGCGATCGCAATACCAGCCACGATCAGGCTGAACAATATTACCACTGCCAGGAAGTAGAGGAACCCCTTCGTAACGAACAACAGCACTTTCCCCAGGCCGGTAATGAAACCGCGGAAGAACCGCTCAATATCATTACCTACCTGCCTTCCGCGGCCCTGCGAAAAATTTCGCATATCCTCCCCTACATTCCTGAACTGTCCTTTCAGGGAGTTGATCTCGTCCTGAACGGTGGCGCGGATATTATTAAGGTCAACCCTTTCTCCTCTCATTTCCAGTTTTTCAGCTGCGGTATTAGCTTCAGGGGTGGCAATCCAAAGGATGAAATATACAAGAATGCCGGAGCCGAAACCACCAATGGCCAGCAGGGCAAATATGATACGAAATACTACAGGGTCTACGTTCAGGTAAGCACCGAGGCCGCTACATACACCGCCCAATACCTTATTATCCGGGTCGCGGTACAGGCGTTTACGCGGACGGCCGGTAACCGCTTCCTGCTGCTGGGCCTGGCCAGACTGGGTATTTTCTGCGCCTGCCGTCTCTTCAAACTGCTCGGGCGTGCCCATAGAAGCTTTGATCGCCTCGACGTCCTCATCGGTAATACAATGAGCGCCCTTCTTCAGCTTGTCCTGGAACAGCTCGGCAATACGGGCCTCTATATCACTGACGATCTCATCGGCCCCGGCCTCCCTGGCAAAATATCGCTTCAGGCTTTCCAGGTACTGCCTTAATATCTCATAGGCACTATCCTCTATGGAGATCAGGCGACTGGCGAGGTTTATGTTAATAATCTTTTTCATCTTACGTACGGTTTTGATTTTCAACAGCGGGGGCTGTTTCTTTCTTGGTTTAGGTTATAGATCTTGGATGGTGTTGTTGGTTTGTGTTAACTGATGAACCGCATTGGCCAGCTCGTTCCAGGTAGTTTCCAGTTCCTTGTAAAACGTGTCGCCTTTGTCAGTCAGGGTAAAATACTTGCGCGGTGGCCCGGAGCTGCTTTCTACCCAACGATAAGTAAGCAGTTCCGCATTCTTCAAGCGTGTTAGTAAGGGATACAGAGTGCCCTCCAGGATGTCCAGCTTCGCCTCTTTCATTTTTTCAATAATGTCTGAAGGATAAGCTTCTCCTTGCTTGATGATGGAGAGGATGCAAAATTCCAGCACCCCCTTCCGCATCTGTGATTGTGTGTTATCTATATTCATGGCAAGTGAGCTTTTTAACTTTACAATACAAAAATAGGTAAAATTTACTACTATGCAATACATAATACCATGGAAGGCAAAATAACTTGTTTAGAATATTACCAGAAAAAATAGCGAGATGAGCCATGGTAGCGGATATACCAAATTTATAGCTCGAATTTGGTGGGAATATATTATGATGAACGGTACTATAAAGGGATGAGATTTCGCCAAATTCCTTTTAACATTTTTTTAATTATCGTATTTTCAAAGTACAAACTTGGTTAATTACTTTTGTTACCTGTTCGATTGAGAATGAAGAAGATTATCAGCATATTACTCCTGGTGCTTATGGGCACACAGCTTCTCCCGATAAAGGAGATGGGTAAGCTGCTGTTTAACAACCAGATCGTCGAAGAGCACCCCGTAGACGGCTGCGGCGGTGATACCGTAAAATTGGCCAAAGAACTCAAATACTATAATCACGACGATGCCGCCCTCAAATTTGCACCGGCACTGTACCTCAATATTGTGCAGTACCAGCTGTTTGAGGATATCCCCAGCGGCCCGGCCCGTGAAATACATGCTCCCCCACCCAACTGTTAAGCACTCGTCTATTTTAATGTTACGCATCCCGTAGCATCCATTTCCATTTTGTATCTATTATTTATCGATCGAGTTATTCTGCAGTTCCGCGGAAATACTGTATGCCTTCCATGTTATGACTGATAACACAAGGAATCGCATACCCGTATTTACCGTTTCATGGAACGCGGATAAGTCCTGTGAACATCACTTAACAGACTTTAAATCCTTTGGATTATGAGCAAGCAAACGTCTTTATTCTCGAACCTGAAAGGAGATCTTTCTGCCGGGCTAGTAGTTTTCTTAATAGCAGTTCCCCTGTGTCTGGGTATTGCCCTGGCTTCCGGAGCACCTTTGTTTGCCGGTATGATCTCCGGTATCCTTGGTGGCCTCATAATAGGCTCCTTAAGCGGCTCCCAGCTTAGCGTGAGCGGTCCCGCGGCAGGCCTCACCGCCGTGGTGCTTTCGGCAATCACCAAACTGGGTGCATTTGATGTGTTCCTGCTTGCAGTAATGATTGGCGGCGCAATGCAGCTGCTGCTGGGCATTATTAAAGCCGGTACCGTTGCCAACTATTTCCCTTCTAATGTGATCAAGGGTATGCTTACCGCTATCGGTATCATTATCATCTTAAAACAGATACCGCATGCTTTTGGGTATGATAAAAACTCTGAGGGCGACTTTACTTTCATCCAGGTAGATGGCGACAACAGCTTTACAGCACTGCTTTCTACTCTTAACCACATCCATCTGGGGGCTACGCTTATCACACTGCTCTCAATACTGATTATCCTGTATTGGAGCAAAATACCTAAACTGAACATTATCCCTGCTCCCCTCGTAGCTGTTATAACCGGCGCAGTGCTGAACATCCTGTTTGTGAGCATGGACAGCAGCCTGGCACTGGCACAGAGCCACCTGGTAAGCCTGCCTGTGGCAGAGAGCTTTGGGGACTTCATCGGACAGTTTACCATGCCCGATTTCAGCGCCATTACCAATAAAGAGGTATGGATTGTGGCAGGCACCATCGCCATTGTGGCTTCTGTAGAAACCCTGCTGAATGTGGAGGCTACTGAAAAGTTGGACCCACTGAAACGTAACGCCTCTCCCAACCGCGAACTGCGCGCTCAGGGTATCGGCAACATGGTCAGCGGTCTGATCGGCGGTCTGCCTATTACCTCAGTAATTGTACGTTCTTCTGCCAACATTAACGCAGGCGGCCGCACCAAACTGGCTACCATTACCCATGGCGCACTGCTGCTGCTTTGCGCCGCCATGATACCCGCATTGCTGAACAAAATTCCGCTCGCTACCCTGGCTGCGGTACTGCTGGTAACCGGCTACAAACTGTGCAAGATTTCCATCTTCAAAGAAATGTTCAGCAAAGGCAAGTACCAGTGGATCCCCTTCGTGGTGACCGTTGCAGCTATCGTATTCACCGACCTGCTGATAGGCATTGCACTGGGTATGGCTGTAAGCGTAGTGTTTATCCTGAGAGGTAACATGAAAAGCCCTTACTTCTTCCGTAAAGAACAATATCATAGCGGCGATACCATTCGCCTGGAACTGGCGCAGGAAGTATCCTTCCTTAATAAGGCCAGCATCCTGCTTACACTAGATCATATGCCAGAGAACAGCTCTGTGGTAATAGACGCCAGCAAAACCGCATACATAGACCATGATGTTTTGGAGATCATGCGCGAATTCAAGGATGTAAAAGCACCGGAAAAGAAGATCAATGTAGTATTCACCGGTTTTAAAGACGTATACAAGATCCCCAACACCAAACGGGAAGATGCTACGGAACATCCGGCGCTAAATGACACACACGTGCGCGTAATTGCTTCAGGAGATCACGAACAGCTCATGAAAGAGCTGCAGTTTAACTAGGAATTGTAAGATTTATTTGAGAACGGATTAAAACAACAACATCATGAAAACATTGAACAAAATATCACAAGCCAATATAACACCTAAACAGGCCCTCGAATTACTGAAAGCAGGTAACGCGCGTTTTTTGGATAACCTGCGCATCAACCGCAACCTGCTTCAGCAGATGAATGAAACCTCTGACGGACAGTGGCCTATGGCAGCTATCGTAAGCTGCATGGACTCCCGCACATCTGCAGAGCTGATATTTGATCAGGGCCTGGGCGACATTTTCAGCATCCGCCTTGCTGGCGCCGTTATTACAGACGAGGTGCTTGGCAGCCTGGAATACGCCTGCAAGGCCGCCGGTTCAAAATTTATAGTTGTGCTCGGACATTCTAAATGTGGCGCTATCAAGGGCGCCTGTGATCATGTAGAACTGGGTAACCTCAGCGCCCTGCTAGGTAAGATCACCCCGGCCGTATTTGCAGAAAAGACCATTCGCGATAACAGGACTTCCCACAACCATTCGTTTGTGGAGGCCGTTACCAGGATCCATACAGAGCGTTCCGTTCAGGCCGTGCTGGAGCAAAGCGTGATCCTCCGCGATATGATATTTAAAGGAGAGGTAGGCATCATCGGTGCCGTATATGATGTAGAATCCGGGGTGGTTACATTCCTTGATGATACACTGGTAATAGGTTCAGATACTATACTTGCCCAGCCTTTGGCTGCAGAAGTCTGAGCCGCCGTACTTTCTCAACAATCGCTATCGTACTGCTCGTAATAACAAAGGAGAGCCGTCTTCATTTTTGGAGATGGCTTTTTCTTTTATATACTTCGCAGCCGTTCTGCCGCCAGCTCCAGTGTTTCCCGTTTTTTGGCAAAACAGAAACGCACTACATGATCGTCATGCCCGTCCTGGTAAAAAGCAGATACCGGTATACAGGCCACTCCGGCGGTTTTGGTGATCCGTACAGAAAAGTCCATATCCCCTTCGTCGGAAATCTGATCATAGCGCATCAGCTGAAAATAACTGCCGTTACAGGCTAAAGGAGTAAACCGGCTGCCGGCCATCAGCTGCAGAAAGAGATCTCTCTTCTCCTGGTAAAAGGCAGGCAGTGAAAGATAATGTTCCGGCGTTTCCAGGAACTTTGCCAACCCGTATTGCATGGGGGTATTTACCGAAAAGCAAAGGTATTGGTGCACCTTGCGGTATTCCTTCATCAGGTGCGCCGGGGCTACGCAATAGCCCATTTTCCAGCCGGTATTGTGGAATACTTTTCCAAAGGAAAAGGTCACGAAACTGCGGCTCAGTAAAGCCGGGTACCGCAATATGCTCTGGTGCCTGCTGCCATCGTATACCAGGTGCTCATACACCTCATCGCTTAACACCAGCAGGTTATGGGTATCTACCAGCTGTTCCAGCACCTGCATATCTGTTTCAGACAGGATGCTGCCCGTTGGGTTATGCGGCGTATTGAGCATGATCATGCGGGTACGCGGCGTTATTTTGCTGCGCACCAGCTCCCAGTTAATATGATAGTCGGGAAAAGTAAGCGGTATCAGTACGGGTGTACCACCGTTTACCAGTACGTTTGGAATATAGCTGTCATAAGCCGGCTCAAATATGATCACTTCGTCGCCAGGCTGTATGCAGGTGGCAATGGCGGTAAATATTGCATAGGTGCCGCCTGGCGTAATAGTGATTTCCGTGTCCGGGTTCACACGGGTGCCATAGCTGCGCGCTATCTTTGTGGCGATGGCTTCCCGTAAGGGCATAATGCCCGGCATGGGCGCATACTGGTTATGGCCCTGCTGCATGGCAGCATTTACCAGCTGCTTCAGCTCTTCGTTACAGTCAAAGTCCGGAAATCCCTGTGAAAGGTTAATGGCGCCATGTTCGGCTGCCAGGGCAGACATTACCGTGAAAATAGTGGTGCCTACATGAGGAAGCTTGGATTGCATCAAAGAAACTTTTCTCCTTTATTACGCTTTACTTCTGCAACATATTCCTTGATCTGCTGCTCATTCTCTTTCTTACAGATCAGCAGCACATCCTGGGTGTCTATCACTATGAAATCATCCAGGCCCTGTAAAACCACCAGCTTTTCATGCGGCGCTTTTACCATGCATTTGGTAGCGTCTATTACCACCACATTCTTTCCCTGTACAGCGTTACCCAGGTAGTCCTTTTCCAGGTTCTCGTAGGCGGATGCCCAGGTACCCAGGTCGCTCCAGCCAAAATTGGCGGGGATAACATATACATTGTCTGCCTTTTCCATGATGCCATAATCAATGGAAATATTTGTGCATTGCGGGTAGATAGTATCCACCAATTCCCGTTCCCCGGGTGTATTGAGGGCATGGCGGCCCTGTTCAAACAGCTCGTCTATTTCGGGCAGGTACTTCTTGAAGGCGGCCATGATGGTCTTGATATTCCATACAAATATGCCTGCATTCCACAGAAAATCACCGCTTTGCAGAAAGGTTTTGGCCAGTTCCAGGTTCGGCTTTTCCGTAAAGGTCTTCACCTGGTAAACATTATCCGCCACCTGTTGTGTTTCATATTGTATATACCCATAGCCTGTATCAGGGCGGGTGGGTTTAATGCCCAAAGTAACCAGGGCATTGTGCTTCTCCACAAACAGCAGTGCATTCAGGCAGGTAGCCGTAAAAGCCGTACCGTCCATGATGAGGTGATCCGCCGGCGCACAGATAATGTTTGCTTTCGGGTCCTGGTGATAGATCTTATGGGAAATATAGGCAATACAGGGCGCCGTGTTTTTCCGCGAAGGTTCACAAACCACATTGTCTGCAGGTAATTCTGCCAGCTGCTCTTTCACCTTGCTCTCGTAATGAGTATGGGTCACCACAAAGATGTTCTCTTTCGGAATAAACTGGGCAAAGCGCTCGTAGGTCCATTGCAATAGCGTTTTTCCAGTGTTTAGGATATCCAGGAACTGCTTGGGGTAATCTGTTCGGCTGTAAGGCCAGAAACGGCTCCCTATCCCTCCGGCCATAATGGCCACATAAAAATGCCTGTTCATTTGTGTCATCGCTGTCAAATAATTCCCTCCCTGATAAGGTCGTGTAAATGAATGATGCCAATATAGCGTTTATCCTCCAGAACCAGTAATTGGGTAATATCGTGCTGACGCATTTTTTCCAACGCATTAACGGCCAGCTCATCTTTCTGTATCATCTTCGGATGTTCTGACATAATGTCTTTGGCGGTGATAGCAGTGATAGAAATGCTCTTTTCAAGCATCCGGCGCAGATCACCGTCAGTGATAATACCTCTTAACTCGTCCTGTTCATCCATCACGGCAGTGACGCCCAGCATCTTCGAAGATATTTCCATGATCACTTCACGCAGCGAGGCGTTCAACCCTACCTTGGGAACCTGGTGTTGCCTGCTCAGATCCCCTACTTTCAGGTAAAGTTTTTTACCGAGCGTGCCGCCCGGATGAAACTTGGCAAAGTCCGCAGCAGTAAAACCGTGCCATTCTATTAAGCAAACTGCCAGCGCGTCGCCCATTGCCATTTGGGCAGTTGTGCTGGTGGTAGGCGCCAGGTTATTAGGGCAGGCTTCCTGGCTAACGGTAGTATTCAGTACCAGGTCTGCATGCTGGGCAAGGTAAGAGGCCGTATTGCCCACCATGGCGACCAGCGGGCTTCCAAAACCCTTTACCAGGGGCACCAGGACCTTTATTTCGGGAGAATTCCCGCTTTTCGAGATGCACAGCACCACGTCATTTTGCTGTATCATGCCCAGATCGCCGTGAATAGCGTCTGCGGCATGCATAAACAGGGCCGGCGTACCGGTAGAATTGAGGGTGGCCACTATCTTCTGGCCAATAATGGCGCTTTTGCCTATACCGGTCACTACGAGTCGGCCCGCACAGCAGGCGATCAGTTCCACGGCCTTCTCGAAATCGCTGTTGATAAACAGCTGCAAATGATCAATGGCCGCTGCTTCTACCTGAAGGGTCCGTTTCGCGATCTCAGTAATGTTAATGGCGGTTGTCTTTTTCATGCTGGAGCCACAAATTTACCTCAGTTTATATAAATTATATTGTATTTCAGCGGTTTTTTAAGTAACTTCGTGTCCCCTAAAAATCATATAATAGATAACCGTAATCTGTTAGTTCTTTAGAGTTTAGTATTATAAGTTAAATCTTGAATGCAATGGCTGTTGTAAAGGTAAGTTTGTTAGATGCATTACACGAACACTTTGGGTTCGATTCCTTTAAAGGGAACCAGGAGACTATAATAAAAAGCATTCTCTCGGGGAAAGATACTTTTGTAATTATGCCAACCGGGGGAGGTAAATCCCTTTGCTATCAGTTACCTGCTCTTATCAGTCCTGGATGTGCCCTCATTGTTTCTCCCCTTATTGCCTTGATGAAAAACCAGGTAGACCTGGTACGCTCCTATAGCAGTAAGGACAATGTGGCACACTTTTTAAATTCCACCTTATCTAAAGCACAAATAAAAAAAGTACGTACCGACCTGCTGAGCGGCAAAACAAAATTGCTGTATGTGGCGCCGGAAACACTTACCAAACAAGAGAACCTGGAATTTTTCAGGGATCTCGAGATCTCCTTTATCGCAGTGGATGAAGCACACTGTATTTCCGAATGGGGGCACGACTTCCGTCCTGAATACCGCCGTTTAAAGGAAATGATCGAGCAGATCAGTACTAACCTGCCTATCATCGCCCTTACCGCCACCGCCACACCCAAAGTACAAAGCGATATAGTAAAGAACCTGGCATTAAAAGAGCCCGAGATCTTCCTCTCCTCCTTCAACAGGCCCAACCTCTATTATGAGATCAGGCCCAAACGCAAAAAGGAGCAGACCATCCGTGAAATAGTAAAGTTCATTCATCAGCATAAAGGCAAGAGCGGTATTATTTATACCCTTAACCGGAAAACCACTGAAGAGCTGGCAGACATGCTGGTGGCCAACAATATCAAAGCCGTTGCCTACCACGCCGGTCTCGATGCCAATACCCGCGCCCAGCGCCAGGATATGTTCCTGCTGGAAGAGGTAGAGGTGATCGTAGCTACCATCGCTTTCGGTATGGGGATAGACAAGCCCGACGTAAGGTTTGTGATCCACTACAATATTCCCAAAAGCCTGGAGAACTATTACCAGGAAACCGGGCGCGCCGGCCGCGATGGACTGGAAGGCATCTGTGTATGCTTTTACAGTCATAAGGATGTGCAGAAGCTGGAACACCTCATGCGCGATAAACCGCTGAGTGAACGGGAAATGGGCGCTCAGCTCATTAACGAAACTGTAGCTTACGCTGAAAGCTCCGTTTGCCGCCGTAAAGTAATCCTTCACTATTTCGGAGAGCAGTTTGATAAAGAGAATTGCGGAAACTGCGATAACTGCCGCAACCCGAAAGAAAAGATAGAAGTAAAGAACCGTGTGGTGATCGTACTGAAAACCATCAAGGCGCTGGAAGAACGCTTCGGTGCTGAATATGTGGTGAACATCATTACCGGTAAAACCAACCCGCAGATAACTACCTACCGTCATAACCAACTGGACGTATTCGGGGAAGGAAAAGAGTTTGACGCTCATTTCTGGAACTCCCTTATCCGCCAGATGATGCTGGAAGGCCTGATAGAAAAGGATATTGAAGAATACGGCCTCCTGAAAGTACAGGACAAAGGCAACAAATTCCTCAAAAAGCCTTACTCCATCATGGTTTCCCTCAACCACCAGTTTGATGAGGAAGGCGGTGATGATGACGAAGTGACCGCAGAAGCCCAGGCATCTGCTGATCCCGTGCTGTTTGAAATGCTGAAAGAACTGCGTAAAAAAGTATCCAAGGAAAAGAACCTTCCTCCCTTTGTTATCTTCCTGGAAACGTCCCTGGAAGATATGGCCACCCAATATCCTACCACTACCCAGGAGCTGGAAAAGATCCAGGGCGTGAGCAAAGGCAAAGCCATCCGCTACGGAAAGCAGTTTGTAGAAGTGATCTCTAAATATGTGCAGGAAAATGATATCGTAAAGCCCGACGACTTCGTCATGAAAAGCGTGGTGAATAAGAGTGGCCTGAAAGTATTCATCATCCAGAATATTGATAAAAAAATGCCGCTGGAAACCATCGCCAAGAACAAGGAACTGAGCATTGCTGAGCTCCTGGATGAGATGGAAACCATCGTTGCCAGCGGTACCAAGCTGAACCTGGATTACTGTATTGACGAGGAGCTGGACGATTACGCGCAGGATGAGATCATCGAATATTTCAAAGGTTGCGAAACCTCCAGCCTCGCGCTGGCCCGCGAAGAGCTTATCGAAAGCGACTATACCATAGAACAGCTGAAACTGATGCGGATCAAATTCCTGGTAGAGTACGGAAACTAATTCAGCGACAATTTGATTTAATAATATTTGGAAATGTGAATTGAAAAATATTATCTTTGCACTCCCTTCGCAAGAAGGACCGGATGGTGCGGTAGCTCAGTCGGTAGAGCAAAGGACTGAAAATCCTTGTGTCGGCGGTTCGATCCCGCCCCACACCACGAAACAGATAAGGGTTTGACGTAAGAACGTCGAGCCCTTTTTCTTTTGGGTACAACATTCGTAAATTACACCCATGCCAGATCCTGTCGTGTTTTCCAAAGGCTGTTATGTTGGATCAAAGGTGAGGGAAAGAACCATCGGGTACATCACCTCCAGTGAAACCGTATTCCCGGAAAATTATACATCCGACTGGCATTGCCATGAGCACCCACATTTCTCTCATATTCTTTCCGGCGGCAGCCAGGAAATAAGAGAGAAGAAAGCCGATCAGCAAATGGCAGGCACTGGATTATATTACTATCCTGGTATTATTCATCAAAATGTTCATTACCGCCCCGGTACCCGCATATTCAATCTTGAAATAGACGATGCTTTCTTTAAAGCATACAACCTGGCCATTCCCCCGGAATCACTCATGCATGAGAGCAACACAGCGCTCAATGCCGGCGGACTGGCCCGGATATTAAAAGAACATTATTACAACGATGCCTGCAGCCAGCTTTCTATAGATCAATTATGCATCAGCTTAATTGACACTAACCCTGCCGTAGAAAAACATTATCCCGGATGGGCCAAACAGATCCCTGTCGTACTGAACGATCTCTGGGATCAACCCCTCTCCCTTGCTGACTTTGCCGCCCAGGTGGGCGTACATCCTGTAACGCTTTCAAAATATTTCACCCGCTATTTCTCCTGCACATTAGGAGAATATTTCAGGAAGATCAAAATTGAAAAGGCGCTGCCCCTGATCCGCTCAAATCAATTCTCTTTAACGGAAATTGCCTATAAATGCGGCTTTGCAGACCAGGCACATTTTACCAAAACATTTCAGCAGCTGATCGGCATGCTGCCCAAACAATACAAAAAGATCTGATCTTCTCCTCACGCTAATACCATACAATTTTACCGCTACGCAGCCGGCTACCTTTGCTTTCATAAGGTTAAAAAAATGCAATCTGCTCCTATAAGGGCCATTTGCCCGCAGGATAACCAGCGGCTTGCCGCCATTATCCGCAACACGCTACTCTCCTTCAACGCCGCAGTTCCGGGAACCGCTTTTTTTGACCCTGAACTGGACTTTCTTTTTGAAACCTTTCAGGCTGCGGGATCCCGGTACTGGGTGGCCGTACAAAACGCTGCTGTTGTAGGAGGAGCAGGCATTTATCCAAGCCAGGGATTGCCTCCCGGGTATTGTGAGCTGGTGAAGCTTTACCTGGAACCGGAAGCACGGGGAAAAGGCATAGGGAAAATGTTGATCACAGCCTGTCTGCAAAGCGCTGCGCAACTCGGTTATACACATGTTTATCTGGAAACAATGCCTCAGTTGCATATGGCCCTACCGCTATACGAAAAAATGGGTTTTATCCGCCTTGAGCAGCCCATTGGCAATGCTCAACATTTCGGATGTTCTATCTGGATGCTTAAATCGCTTTTACATGAATGTTATGAGACAGTCTTCATTTAAGATCATCAGCCTTCTTTTTGCATGTTATTGTTGTTCGGTTACACATGCATATTCACAGGCACGCAACCAGCAATTGCATCGCCTTTTTGAAACCTATTACCAGGAAAGCCTGCAGCTCGATCCCATCAGTGCAACCTTCAGCGGCGATCACCGTTATGATGATCTCCTTGCCAATGACGGAGCTGCGCCTTATCTAAAACAGAAATATCAGTTTGATAAAAAATACCTGGGCCAGCTGTCCGGATATAACAGAGCATCATTAAACACGGCAGACCGCATCTCCTTTGATGTGTTGATAGATATTCTTGAGACGGATCTTGAAAAGATGAAGTACCATCCGGAATACCTGCCAATTAACCAGTTCTCCTCCCTTCCGCTGCTCATCGGACAGCTGGGCTCAGGCAATTCAGCGCAGCCCTTTGAAACAGTAAAGGATTACAACAACTGGATCAAACGCATTGCTGCATTTTCCACGTGGACAGATACCACTATCAGCAACATGAAAAAGGGTGTCGCCATTGGTATGGTATTACCCAAAGCGCTGGTGCTGAAAATGATCCCCCAGATGGAGGACCTTGCCGGGAAAGATACCGCAAAAAATATACTGTTCCAGCCACTCAATAAAATACCGGCATCTATTTCCGGTGCAGAGCGGGAGCGGATAAAACAGGCTTTGCTGCAGGCTTTAACAACACAACTACTGCCCGCCTATCAACGGTTTGCAGACTATCTTAAGAACGGCTATCTTCCCCATGCCACTGATGCAGCCGGGCTTTCCGGCGTTACCAATGGCGCAGCACTGTACAAATACTATGCACGATATTTCACCACCACCAGGCGCTCTCCCGAAGAGGTCTATGAAACAGGTTTAAAGGAAGTAGCCCGCATCAGCGCTGCCATGGAAGTACAAAAAGAGCAAAGCGGTTTTAAAAGCAGCCTGCAGGAGTTCTTTGTTTTCCTGAGAACGGATCCGCAGTTTATGCCTTTCAAAACACCGGAACAGGTATTACAGGCCTATCAGCAGATCTACGATAAGATAAAGCCCCGCCTGCACACCTTGCTCAGCCTTACGCCCAAATCAAGGTTTGAGATCCGCCGGGTAGAAGCCTTCCGTGAAGCATCGCAGAATGGTCCTTCGTACACAATAGGTGCGATAGATGGCAGCCGCCCCGGCATATTCTACGTTCCTGTTCCTGATGCTACTAAGATCAACGTGACCTTCCTTGGCATGGAAGCCACCTTTATACACGAAGCCATTCCCGGCCATCATTACCAGATCTCCCTGCAACAGGAAAATACAACACTACCCACATTCAGACGACAGATCAACTTCAGTGCTTTCACAGAAGGATGGGCATTGTATATCGAATCCTATGGTAAAGAGCTGGGATGCTATACCGATATGGCCCAGCAGATGGGCGCATTGAACAATGAAATTCACCGGGCTATACGGCTGGTATTGGATGTCGGCATCCACACCGGCAAGATGACAAGAGACGAAGCCATCGCCTATATGCTGAACCACGAATCCATCAGCGAAGAAGAAGCGGTTACATCCGTAGAGCGCTACATGGCTATGCCCGGACAGGCACTCTCTTACAAAACCGGACAACTGGAAATATTCCGGCTGCGCGACAAATACAGAAAACTGCTGGGCCCCCGTTTTAGCATCATCAAATTCCATGATACCCTGCTGGCACAAGGGGATATGCCGCTGAATGTGCTGGAGCACTATCTTGATGATTGGGCCGCCAGTCAAAAATGATAACAAAGCCGGGCCTTAATTATAAGACCCGGCTTTATGATAAACCTATAAGGAATAGACTGTATTACTTCTTAGCCTTTTTAAACCCTATCGGCTCCCTGTTCTTTTGTTCCTCTTCCTCATTCCGCTCTTCCAGCAACAGGTTTAAAGCCTGGTAAACATCCCCGAACTGCTTGTTATATTTCTTTTCCAGCTCTTCTATCTTTTGTGCCAGCTCCTTATAGTGCATGGCCATTTCACGCAGGGCGATGAACGCGCGCACAATGGCAATATTCATTTTAACTGCCTTTTCGCTGCGTAATACGCTGGCTACCATAGTTACGCCGTGTTCCGTAAAGGCATAGGGCAGATAGGCGCTGCTCCTGTGTTTCAGGGTACCGGTCACAAATTGTGATGAGTTGCCGCTCAACAGCGTATCCCATTCCTTCTTTGTCAGCTGAAACATAAAATCACCCGGGAAACGCTCAATATTACGTTTAACAGCCTGGTTAAATACCCTTGTTTCCACCTCGTAAAGTTCTGCCAGGTCAAAATCCAGCATTACCTTCTGTCCTCTCACCTCAAAGATCTTGTTCTGAATAGTAACTAGTTCCATTTTTATCGGATTTGATATAAATAACTCATTATTACCACCTTCCGGCACTTGTTTTGAACTATTTCACGGAAATTCGCAGTACTCAATTTAACTGATCTATGCGTTTCAAAAAAGTACACCTGCTCTGCAATAATGCTGCCAATCAGCAGGCCTTTTATGCCGGGTTGCTCGGCATGCCGCTCATTAACAGTTATGAAACCGGGTTTTGTGTACAAGCGGGCCAAACCCTGCTTGAATTTTCGCAAACCCGGGAAGTAAAAGATTCTCCCTATCATATTGCCTTTAATATTACTCCCCAGGTGTTGCCTGATGTTGTACCCTTCCTGTCCGACAAAGGCATTTCGCTGATCCAGAAGGATGGCGCTGCCGTGATCGATTTTCCCAACTGGAATGCACGCTCTGTTTATTTCTACGATACAGAACAGAATATCATGGAATGCATTGCGAGATACAATCTTCAGCACGATACTCCTGATACCAACTTCAGCGCAAAGCAGATCCTCGCTATCAGCGAAGTTGGTATTCCGGTGGAAGATACCGCCGCTTTTATCAAAACCCTGCAGTCCAACGCACCCGTTAATGTATGGAAAGATTACGGCGATCAGTTCAAGGCTGTTGGCGATGAAGAAGGCCTGATGATTGTAGTGACAGAAGGCCGCCACTGGTTCCCTACCCTTCATTCCAACAGTTTCCTTCCCATCCGTTTGGAGATTGCCCAGGAAGGGCGCTTATTTCATTATAACGGTCACAAGTATACTTTTAGTTTTGTTTAAGGGCTATAATTGCACGGCAGCTGTTTCTCCTTCCTTTATCGCATATACTTTTGTGCCTCCGGCACTTACCACTTTGATCTGCAAACGTGCTTTGTTTTGACGGGTAACTTCCAGGCTGAATACCTGTCCAAAAGCATGGATATTGCGAAGCGTCATAAAATGCCAGTTGGCGGGCAACCTTGGTGTGCAGTTAAACCTGTTTAAACCTGCAGGCCTTATGCCAAAAAGGCCCTCTGTATAGATCCTGCAGTATAAACCGCTTTCGGCAGACAAATGCCGCTGGTTTCCCTCCGGATACGCTTCTACCGGGTAAGGCACATGCTCTCCCAATAATCTTCTTTCGGAATAATGGCGCAAATAGTCCAGCGCTTTTGCTGTTTCTCCCGCCGCCAGCACACCTCTTAATGCATAAAGGGTAGACCGGTCCCAGAAGGTGCTGTCACCCGCCTGTGAGGCCAGGCCATCAGCCGTCCAGAGGCGGGGAGAAAATAAAGCCGCTATAGTGCCGGCTCTCCTGTCAAAAAGATCCACCGTCAATGGTGTTGCGATCCAAGCCCGGAGCACCGTATTGCCTGCGTAATAACGGTAGGTATTAAACCCGTCCACGGTAGCCCCGAAAAACCGGTCGATATTCTTTTTTAACTGGGCAGCCTGCTGCTCATATTGCTTCAGCAGCGCGGCCGGCGCTTTAAGATCCCGCCCCAGCATCACAGCAGAACCTAATGCATCATAATACAGTGAGCTGGTATTTAAATTGGCATCTCCGGCCGGAAAACGGCCTTCCAGCTCATCGCTGTCTGAATGTACCACGCCCTCGGCATTGAGATTACGTTGCAGGTACTCCAGGCACCAGGTAATTAAGGGCCATAGTACTTTGGCAGAATCTGCATTACCATAAGCCAGCGCATAACGCCCGGCTCCATAAGCGATCATGGCCATATCTCCACGGTCTCTCCTGCCATGCCAGGTGCCTTCGCCTTCTGCAATAATAGAACTGGGGATGGGATTGTAATCCGGGTTCATAAATTTCGCAAACCAGCGGTAGGCATTCATGGCAGATTGGTTGCCGGTGCTGTCTCCCAGGAAAGCAAAGAATGGGTTCACATATTCTGCCTGGTCATTGGCCCATATAGCAGCGTAGTAACGGAGACCTCCCGGGCCATGCATATAACCGCCTTTTGTAAAAAAGATACTTTCCGTGGCGCGTATCTTGGCAAAAGCAAATGCGGTGTTCAGCAAAGTATCCGGCGTTTCCAGCTGCAGCAGCGATAAAATACCCGCCACACGGTCTTTACGAGCCCGTTCTTCTGCCGCCAGCAAAGGCGTTGGTATCCTGCCCGTGCCCCTCAATGCAGCATAGAAAAGCCCGAATATAACAGAGTCTCCTGGCGCTACCGTCTTCTCCCCTGCTCCTACAGTACCTGTCACAAAACGCAGCGGGCCGTTCACTACCCGGCTGTCTGCAGGATGCTGTTCCTTATACAGCTCCTCCATTTCTATTTTCACCGGCTTATCACCGGTATTGATAAAAACCAGCTTCTCCAATGCCATGGCCTCGTTATCTGAAGGGAACAGGCAACGCTTTAACTGCAGGGCAACATTCTTTGAAAGCAAACGGCTGTTCGTTTCCATGATCCCTTTGTGACGTATGCTGATCGCTTTTTCCGGGAAATCATTCACCGGTACTCCGTAATAAACGTCTGCCTTCATAGGGCGGCCGTTTATTAAAATGCGGGGAAGATCATGATCGGCTACATTATACATCATGCTGGCATGTGTATTATTTGGCAGCAAGCGGAAGGATGGAAAAACAAGGGTACGCGTCAGATGCAGCGCACCGGCGGTATCTGCTTCATACTGCACCCATAATGAAACCTGCTTACCACTCATCTCTATATGATCTGCATGTGGCAGCTGTTTGTCTACGGTCCACTCAATACCACCGTCTGGCAATATATGCCAGCGGTTTTGTGCACTTGCTGCACCGTAGATCAGGCAGCATATTGTAAAAGAAAAGATCGGTTTTATGCCAACACGCATTACAACAATTTTTTAGCGGTGTTATTGATCTGTGTGTCTTTTATTCCCTGGCTCAGCTGCACATTTACATTCCTGGAATTACGAATATCAAAGGTGGATGCCTCACCTGGCTTCGGGGCTTTTATCCTGTAAAAGCTAGCATCTTTTACATCATCCAGCATAAATACACTGCGCTGATCTGCCTGCAGAAAATTAACTTCGATATTCTCCATCTTCAGGTTATTAACATGACGGATGAAAAATCCGCTAGCCGGCATCACACCAAAGCGGTAGGGCTCGGGGTAATCCTGTTCGAATTCCGGCACTACCCTGGCAGCTTGTTCTGCAGTTCCCCCGCCTTTATAGTAAATGTGTACATTGCTAAGCTGCAGGTCTTCTATATCATGACCAGGAATGCCGCCGATGATAGACCCATGCCTGGGATCAGCATTGTACACAACTATATTGCTCAGGATGATCCTTCTGCAGGCTCCTGCAGGTATGCCTTCCGGTCCGCGCATACGGGCCCCCAGCCTGATAAAGATAGGTGCATTCACAATATCCCGCATGGTGATATTACTGATGGTAACATCTTCCAGCAATCCTCCGTCAACAGTTTCCAGCGCCAGTCCGCGGGAATAATCAAAGACACAATTGGTAATCGTTACATTCTTAAATCCCCCGTTAGATTCCGTACCCATTTTGATACGCCCGGTTGTAGTGCCGTCAGAATATTTCTTTTCATTCCGTTTGAATGTACCGTCCAGGAAAGAGCCTTCATCATAACCGCTTACCTGGCAATTGCTGACGGTCACATTTTCTGTAGCCCTGGCCACACCCAGCGCATACGAGCTTTTCAGGCAAATACCATCGTCATAGGGAGAGTTCACCGAGCAATTAGAGATCCTAACATTACGGCAACAATCTATATCCATTCCATCACGGTTAGTATCTATTTTCAGGTTGTCTATCATTAAGTTATCCACACCCGTGGCCAGTATGGCGAAATGTCCGCCGTGCAAAATGGATACATCGCGGATAATAACATTCCGGCACCATTTCAATGCGATGGCTTTATTGCCGCCACCCTCCGGTACCTTGGTGCTGCGTACCATACCCTTGCCCCATATCAGGCCAGGTCCCATAATAGAAATATCGTGCAGGCCTTCTCCGTAGATAAGACTGTTCCGCCAGTGACTATGGCCAAAATCCTGGTAAGCGTCGTACTGGTTAGGCTCCGGTGCATCATACCTCTCTTCTCCGGAAGGAGCTGCGCCAATCAGCACAGCGCCCTGGTCTATATACAGACAGATATTGTTCTGTAGATGAATCGTATAAGAAAGATACCGGCCCGCCGGGAAATAAACGGTGCCACCTCCGGCAGCAGTCGCCGCGCCAATGGCGGCTTCAATAGCCTTTGTGTCGATCTGAGCGCTGTCTCCCTTAGCGCCGAAATCTTTTACATTGAAAAGGTGAGCCGCTGTAGCGATTTGTGCACACAATACAAATGCAGTCAATGAGAAAAGTGGTTGCAGGAACTTTTTCATAACGGTGATTTAGTAAACATTAAGGTAAAAAACTACAAGGTTTCGCTAAAATCAACCCAGCAAACGCCTAGTCCTTTAGCTACCTTTAGTTAAACATGGTTTTATGCTTATTGCAGAGAAGAAACAAGGCAAATTTGAAAATGATGACGTTTAAAAAGATTATTTGCCTGTTCCTGTAAGGAGCTCTTTTATTTTTTCTCAATTTATGCAATCGTTTGCTACCAGGGAAGAAATAATTCAGATTTATGGAGTAAAAATAAATATGCCGGACCTGGCCCGGCATATCAGAAATGTTTTGCCTGATCGGTTTTCAAACAGGCATTACCGTTATAGTAGGTTTACTTTATCGCTGTAATATTTTTGTGCTGCCATTCTCATATCCCAGTACCACAGTATGCGCCATCTGCACAAACAATCCTGTTTCTACCACGCCTGGTATTCCGTCAATCGCTGCATTTATTTCCCCGGGATCTTTTATAGTGCCAAATGCACAGTCTATAATATAGTTCCCGTTATCTGTTATAAATATCTTATCGTCCTTCTTTCTTAACTGTGGCTTACATCCCAGGCTTTGCAATTTCACTTGGGTGATCTCCCAGCCAAAAGGGATCACTTCTACCGCCAGCGGAAACTTCCCGAGCACAGGTACATATTTATGCTCATCTGCTATGATCACCAGTTGCCGGCTATGATAAGCTACTATCTTTTCACGCAGCAGGGCGCCGCCGCCGCCTTTAATAACATCCAGCTTTTCACTTATTTCATCTGCCCCGTCAATATCCACATCCAGGTGCTGTGTCTCAGCAAAAGTAGTAAGCGGGATCCTCAGCTCACGGGCCAGCTGAGCCGATGCTTCGGAAGTAGCAATGGCCCTGATCTCCAGGCCCTGCTTTACCATGGCGCCTATTTTTTGTATGGCCCAGTATGCGGTAGATCCGGTGCCGAGACCAACCACCATTCCCGGACGGATCAGCTCCGCAGCCTTCTCTCCTGCCACTTTTTTGGCAATTGTAATGGTATCCTGCATAGTATTAAATGATAATGATCTGTTGCGAAGATACAAGAACAGGCCACATCCTGATAATTTATGCAAAAAGCGTTTATTTTTGACCGTTCTTCCGGGTTCAATAATATTCCATGACAAACACCTCACCGTCTACACAACACAATACGGCATGGCGACTAAAAGCCATCATTACCGGTTCCGCAGGCAACCTGGTAGAATGGTACGACTGGTATGCCTATGCCGCCTTTGCCCTGTACTTTGCTCCCGTCTTCTTCCCTGAAGGCAACGAAACCGTACAACTGCTGAATACGGCTGCTATTTTTGCCGTAGGTTTTCTGATGCGGCCCATTGGCGGCTGGCTGTTTGGCCGTATTGCAGACCGTAAAGGCCGTAAGGCTGCCATGACATTGTCTGTGCTGTTGATGTCCCTGGGCTCCCTGATGATCGCTCTTACTCCCGGCTATAAAACCATTGGCATCCTGGCTCCTGTCTTGTTATTACTAGCCCGTTTATTACAGGGCTTAAGCGTTGGCGGCGAGTATGGTACTTCTGCTACTTACCTGAGCGAAATAGCAACACCGGAAAAACGAGGATTCTTTTCCAGTTTCCAATACGTTACCCTCATCGGCGGACAACTCATCGCCCTGGGCATCCAGCTGCTGCTGCAAAAATTATTTCTTAGTCCTGCCCAGCTGAATGACTGGGGATGGCGTATTCCTTTCTTTATAGGCGCGCTGCTGGCCCTGGTAGTACTCTACATGCGCCGCGGTATGCAGGAATCTGTTAAGCTCGATGAACAGAAGCCCGAACGCGGCTCCCTGGCGGTGCTGTTCAAACAGCATCCCCGCGCAGTATTTACCGTAATCGGCCTTACGCTAGGCGGTACTTTGGCATTCTACACCTACACCACCTACATGCAGAAATTCCTGGTAAATACCGTACACCTTAGCAAAGAGCAATCCACACTCATTATCTTCATATTAATGCTTGTTTATGCCTGCCTGCAGCCTTTGTTCGGCATGCTGTCAGACAAGTACGGGCGCAAACCCTTACTGATCGGCTTCGGCATACTGGGCACTTTATTTACTGTTCCCATACTCACTACTCTCAGTCATACCACTTCCGCCATCAGCGCATTTTTTCTGATCCTGGCCGCATTGCTGATCGTAAGTGGTTACACTGCCATCAACGCCGTGGTAAAAGCGGAGCTGTTCCCTTCGGAAGTAAGGGCCCTTGGCGTGGGTTTACCCTATGCACTTACTGTAGCCATATTCGGCGGTACGGCAGAATACATCGCCCTGTATTTTAAACATATCGGCTACGAACCCTGGTACTACTGGTACATTACCTTATGCATTTTTATCTCCCTGATCGTTTACGTGTTGATAAGAGATACCAAGCACACCTCCTATATAGACAAGGACACCAAATAAGAGCTGCTATTCCCGGACTGGCGCAAGTATTGAAAAAGTTTTAACTTGCTTAAAACATCATATATGCTGCCCTACCCCGGTATGCCGTATAACAACCCTCCCGGCATTTGTTACCCTTTAACAGAATGCTGCATGTACCTGCTTTTCATACTATGCTGTATACACGCGTATAAAAAAGGCATGGGCAGTTTCATGTATCTGCTGGGTGGGCTCGGCTTCGGCCTTCTCCTGGAATATGTGAACGTGGCCACCAGCGCCGGTTATCGTTACGGACAGTTCTGGGTCATGTTCGGCGTAGCTCCCAACAATATTCCCTTATGCATCGGAACCGGCTGGGCCATTATTATATACACATCCCGGCTGATATCAGATGCCCTGGGTATGCCCTTATGGACAGCCGCCGCATTGGATGCACTGCTCGCTATCAACATAGACCTGAGCATGGATGTAGTTGCTTATCGCCTGCACATGTGGCATTGGGATTGGGAATCCCGCGGCCCCCAATACAACCTGCTCACTTCCCAATGGTTTGGCGTTCCCTACGGTAATTTCTATGGATGGTTGTGCGTGGTATTCTTTTATTCTTCATTTGCCCGCTTACTGGAAAAAGTGCAGATGAAAAAAGCTGCTGCCGCCCGCTGGTGGAAAGCCGCTATACCTTTTTTATCCATCATCATATCACAAGTCACACTCTATATATCACTTTTCCCTTTAGCAGACTTTCTCAGATTGTTTGGTATTAACAGCGCTCACCGTTTAGTGGCTTTATTGATCCTCTTTACCATAATGGCCATAAGAGGATTCTTTAAACGTCCGAACACATTACCTTCCAATACTCCACTTCCCATGATCACCTGGTTGGTACCTGCATGGTTTCATGTGTACTTTTTCGCCTGGCTGTTTATAGGCGGCTTTTCAGGTGAAAATGTCTGGATGACTACCTGTTCTGTTATCAGTTTACTGATAGGCATTGCGGTACATTGGCTATTAGCTATCCGCTTAAAAAAAACAGCTGCACCGCTGGTTACACAAACACAGCCAGCCTCGTTGCTTTAAAATTTTTCCATCTCTTTTTCCATAGTAGCAATGAGTTGTTCTTCTGTAGGCATGTACAGCTGATACTTACTGGCCACGATCGTTTTATTTTCTTCGGGTAATGTGAACTTCACTACCGCATTATTCTTTTCCGCACATAGCAACACGCCAATAGTCCGATTTTCAAATGACTCTTTCTCTATCCTGTCAAAGTAATTCACATACATCTGCAGCTGGCCCAGATCCTGGTGGGTCAACTTTCCTGTTTTTATTTCAAACAATACAAAACACTGTAGTAGCCGATTATAACAAACAAGGTCTACAAAAAAGTCATCTCCTTCCAGGTGTATCCTTTTCTGCCTGGCAATGAAGGCAAATCCATTGCCCAGCTCCAGCAGAAAGTCCTGTAGATTGCTGATGATGGCACCTTCCAGATCCTTCTCATAATAGGAGGCTTCTTTCTTTAACCCAAGAAATTCCAACACAAGCGGATCCTTGATAACAGATTTTGCATCCGGAGGAGATTGCTCTCCTTTGGCAACGGCAAGTACACTTTCTTTGTCATTGCTAAGCAACAACCGTTCGAATAATTGACTGTTGATTTGGCGTTCTAAAGGGCGAACTGTCCAGTTATTTTTGAGAGTCTCGGTTATATAAAATTCCCTTTTATGTTGATCCTCAATGCGTAATAATAGTGTATAGTGACTCCAGCTCAATTGCGCAGACAGTGTCTGCGCAATTGGAAACATCCGGTAAAATTGCCGAAATAACTCCAACTGACGTCTGGAAAAGCCACTTCCAAATTCCGGTTGCAGCTGTTCTGACAGGTATTTAATAATATAGTCTTTGTAACCGGCTCTATCCTTTCCTTGCTGCTCTTCCTCAAATATTTTCTTTCCAATATGCCAATACATCAACACTCTTTCATGATCTACAGCCCGGATGGCCTTTTCTTTTGCATGGGTAATAATCGCTTTGATCTCTGTGAGAAGGGGGTCAATTAAAAACATGATTTGCTAATTTATTTAGCAATTTAACTGCTTTCTATTTACTGGAAAAATTTTTGTTGCTATTTCCTCAATTGTGCGCACAGTGTGTGCACAATTAAGATAAGCTTTATCTTTATTCACATAATACCTTTCAATCTGTGTTTACCGTTCTCAGCTTACTGAAGGAAACCAACTGGCATCTGGTAATAAAGATCATCAGTATTGTACTGGTGTTATTATCCTTCATTGGTGTGGTAGGTACTATACTGTTAGAGAACCGCAATCCCATCAAGGCAATGGCCTATATCCTGCTGCTGATCTTTGTTCCGCTGTTAGGCCTTATTGTTTACTATTACCTGGGCCGCGACCTGCGTAAAAGAAAACGATTCACTCTGAAGGGTACACGGGATGAAACATTGATGCTGCGATACTGGGAAAACAAACGCCCGGAGATAGAAGAAATGCAGGTAGAGCTGCGCCAGCTCGTAGCCAGCAAGCAGGAAGTATCTGCCATGCTGTTAAACACCATGCACTCTCTGCTTACCAAAAACAATCGTGCAAAGGTATTGATCAACGGTGAACAAAAATTTCCAGCAGTGATGGAAGCCCTGCGTAATGCAACGCATCATATTCACATGGAGTACTACATTTTCGCAGTAGACAGTATCGGCAATGCCGTTATAAATATATTGATCGAAAAGCTGAAAGCCGGTGTGGAAGTACGTTTCATCTATGATGATCTTGGTTGCGATCACATGGGCCCCATCGCTGAACGCCTTAAAGAGCATGGCGCCGAAGTATATGCCTTTGCACCGGTGCTGGTTGATTTTTACCTGAACGCCAATTACCGCGATCACCGCAAGATCATTGTGATTGATGGAAAGATCGGTTTCACCGGCGGCATCAATATAGATGAACGCTACATCAACAACGGTCACAACGAAGTATACTGGCGGGATACACATCTGCAGCTGGAAGGCGATGTTGTGAACCAGCTACAGCTGCAGTTCATGATGAGCTATCGTTATTGCAGTAAAGAAACTTTTCCATTTGCCTTTCCTTACTTCCGTCGTGCAGACTTCACTGCAAACTGCTTTACTGATATTGTTGCCAGCGGACCGGATTCTCAATGGCCCATGGCGATGCAGAGTATACTAATGGCTATCAATGTGGCCAGGCGCCGCATACGCATCAGCAATCCTTATTTTATTCCCAATGAACAATTGTTAAGCGCACTGCAAATGGCAGCCCTGGCTGGTAAAGATGTAGAACTGTTACTTCCCAAACGCGGTGATTCCTTTTTTGTACAGCATGCAGCGCAATCATTCATAAAACCCATGCTGGACGCAGGTGTAAAGATCTACTTTTACGAAAAAGGATTTATACACGCCAAGACCATGATCATAGATGATAACCTGGCTATTGTTGGTACGGTAAATCTTGATAACCGCAGTTTCTATCTCAATTTTGAGATTGCAATTATCATGTACGATCGCTTAGTGGTCAAGGACCTGCTGGATGCCTTTGAGAAAGATCTCGAAGATGCAACACTCATCACCCGCCGGTCCTGGAAGAACCGGTCGCTGTTTGAAAAATTTATAGATGCTGTGTGCAGGTTATTAACACCCTTGTTATGATGGATCTTCTTCCAGGTCCTCGTGCCGGTCTCCACCCAGGCTGTAGAAATTATTCTCTTCATCTTCATTCCCAATCTCTTCATCGCTGTTATCCAGTTCTGCGCCGGGAATATCCAGACCTTCCTCTTCATCCGGTGGCTGCTGCTTTTGCAAGGCTTGCTTATGCCCTTTTCCCCTGTCGCTTCGTGTAAGGTTTTCCACATCCAGGTCTTCTTTTTCTCCCCGGTTCATAATATCCTCTTCCGGCGGATAAACCGGATAGCCGGGAAAGGTCTTATCTCTTTTTTCCTCCTGCTCTTCCATCCTGGGCGGCTGCGGTTTGTCTGTTTGGTCCTTTTCACGTGGAACCTGTTTGCCAGGTTTCGGTTGCTTACTTTTCATAAACAGCGTTTTTAGCTAAATACCTTGAAAAAGCTATGCCACAAATCCCCGCTATTGTTTTACTGCCACCATTTTCAAACATACCGGCATTGAAATATTGATCTCTTGCCCTGTAGGTTTGAAGGAGCCGGTAAGCTTGTTGCGTTTGAACACTACCACATTATCTGTATCCTGGTTGGCTGCCAGCAGAAAATTGCCGGAGGGGTCTATCATAAAATTACGCGGCGTTTTGCCTTTGGTAGACTGTTGTCCCCTTTTTTGCAGCTTCCCCGTTTTTGTATCTATGGCATAGTATACTATGTTGTTCAGCGTTCCCCGGTTGGAGGCGTACAGAAATTTCCCATCCGGCGATATATGAATGTCTGCCCCGGAAATTGTTCCTTTAAATGCCTCGGGTAAAGTGGAAACGGTTTGTACTGGTGTCAGCTTACCGGTGTCATAACGGAAGGCGCTTACCTTTCCGTCCAGCTCATGTATAAGGTAGGCCCACTTACCATTGGGATGGAAAGTAATATGCCGCGGACCGGAGCCCGGCGGCAGTGCTATATAAGAAGGACTCGCCTCCTGTAATAATAAGGGAGAAGAAGGATCATATTTATAGATGCCTACCTTATCGATACCCAGATCAGGGACATACAGGAACTGATGATCCGGCGAAAACTCTACACAATGTACATGCGGTTTTTCCTGGCGGTCTTTATTTACACTGGAACCTGTGTGCTGTATGGTTTGCAGGGGTGCGCCCACTTTTCCGTCGGGCTGAACCGGAAGGACAGACAAACTGCCACTGGCATAATTGCCCACCAGCACATGCGTGCCATCTCCGTCCATGTTTATATAGCAGGGGCCCTCTCCGCCGGCCGCTTGTTTGTTCACAAACTGCAGCTGACCGGTATGGTGATCCAGCTCAAAAGCACTTACACCTCCGGTTCTTTCTGTGCCTGTTTCGTTTACTGAATACACATGTTTTTCATCAGGAGCAATTACGAGATAGGAAGGGTTATCTACACTTTTAGCAATACTTACCTGTTTCAGTTCGCCGCTTTGGGTATTGAACATGTACACATAGATCCCTTCACTTTGCTTTTTTGTATAAGTTCCTATAAGCAGGTATTGCATACTATCCTGTTTAACGGAATCTTTTGCAAGCAGCATGCCGGGGATCAACAGAACAACGGCAGTGAGGAGTAGTTGACGCATAGATCATAACGTTTCTATACTAATATAGAAAAAATATGCCTGCCAACCTACCGCTTATGCCTGGTACTATTAAAATTCAATTGTAGCATGACCCCTGTTGAGTATAGTTTTACCTCGCCGTAACCAACGGGGCGAAGGGGTATTTTAGTAAAGGGCTGTATGCCCAGCGACATGTTATTATTTAAGGGGAACTGATAAGTAAATGCCAGGTTTAATACTGCCAGATAGTGTTGATTAGCGTTCGTTAATTCTTTATCGCTATCCCAGCCGGCCTGGTATTTATAAGTATACTTTTCTTTCAGCATCAGGTAGCTGGAAAGGCCCGCCGATGCACTCAGGGTATAATTGGGCCTGTTCATAAAAGCATAATTAATATTAATCGGTATATCCAGAACGCCACAATTCGCATCTATCTTCCTGACTACATGATACGGATCGGGCGGAGTCCAGGTTTTAAGTACACCGTAATCTTTCCAGGTTCCTCCATAAGGCTTCTGACTGTATATTGCACCGGTTGTAAATGACCAGTGGTTATCCACATGGTAGCTCAGCAAGAGCCCGCCGTCTATACCAAGGCGGCCGTATTCCAGAGAAGGAGCAACATTATACGCCGGACCGCCGGTTAGCGTTAAACTGAAACCTTTTCTGGAAGGCACTTCTTTTTTCTCCTTCGTCTTTTCATCAGCTGGCTTCGGTGCTTGCTTAAGAGGACTGCGACCATTGCCTTTAATGTTTGCGGAGATCTGCTCTTCTTTCGGATAAAGCGTTGCGAGCAGTTGTAATATATTATCCTCCTTAGTTTCTTTATTGTCTGCTCCTGTCTTCTCTGCCCCCGCTTGCACAAGCTGTTCCTTTTCTTTTACAGGATAGGATAAAACCGGTACTCCAGTCTGTTTAGTACGGTCAACAAGTGGAGATGGTACGCGATTCTTTTCACCGGCAGGTTTTTCAGCAGGGGGAACAGTATTATTATTTGTTTTATCAGCTGTTACCGGTGTAGACACAGATGGAGTAGATGCTTTCTGCTCTTCTCCGGGAACAGTAGAGCCTTGTTGTTTAGTTTTATCTGTATTATTTGTCGTTGCTTTCTCTTCAGGGATATTGCCTTGCGTTTGCTGTTGCGGCACAGTAGTTGCGTTATTGGATGAAGCCGCTGATGGTTGATTGTCAGAAGACGAGGAACTACGCCACCACAAGAAGGCGCCGGTTCCCAGCAACAATAACAATAAAGGAGCCAACCACCTCCAGAATGATTTTCCAGAAGAGCCATCCTCATTGAGCGTATCCAGTTTTTTTTCCATCTTTTTCCATGCGTCCGCATCAAATGGAATATCACCTTCACTCAACTTTTCACGAAACTTTTTTTCAAACGCGTCACTCATTTTAGTCGCAGACCTTCTGCAGGTCTTCAGGTTTTTAGCGTATTCTTGTAACTACTTGCTTTTTCTATTTTGTCTTTCAATAATTTTTTTGCTTTAAACAAATTGGATTTGGACGTTCCTTCAGATATACCCAATTGATCAGCTATCTCCTGGTGCTGATATCCCTCTATCACATAGAGGTTAAAAACTGTACGATAAGCAGGTGGTAAAGATTGTACCAGGATCAGCAGCTCATCATACGAGAGCTTGTCCATGGCAGTATCATCCATTCCAAGGTCATATACTTTTTCGATGTCTTCAGTGAAGGAAATTTTCTTCTTGCTGCGCAGATGGTCAATAGCTGTATTTACCATTATCTTGGCCAGCCAGCTCTTGAAGGGACGATTAGTATCAAATTCTTTAATGTGTTGAAATATTTTCAGAAATCCATCATTTAAAATTTCTACCGCTTCTTCTTTATTCTGTGCATAACGCAAAGCAATACTCATGGCATATCCATAGAATTGCCGGTACAATAATTCCTGGCTGTTCCGGTTCCATTCCCGGCAGCCTTCAATAAGGTAGTTCAGTTCGTGCACGAATAGTCTGTTACCTGATTATAATCCTGACCCCCACAAAGTACAACGCCCCTTCATTGTTCATGGATATAAAGGTATATCCGTTTTATCATAATCAGGTATAATATTTACGCTAAGTCATTCGAAAACGTTGCTTTTCTCCACACTTTTTTAGAAAAAAAACCGCGCTGTCTGGAAAACGTATTTTAAGGCTATTATTGCTGAAGCACCCCTGTTTTGATATGAATACCTTACTTCCTTTGAGATCGTTAAAATTTGAGGAGATAATGAGGTCGATATTTTTCTATATAAAAAGTTGAAATACAGTTACTTAGTAAAAATAAGGGCTTTTTTGAACGAAAAAGGGAAGGTTTGATGCAACCTTCCCTTTTTATGTATCTGAAAATTAAAATTTCTTACCTACCCATATAAACCATCAGTATCTGTACATCACTCGGGTTTACTCCGCTGATGCGGCTGGCCTGGCCCAAAGTACGCGGACGGATCTTGTTAAATTTCTGACGTGCTTCCGAACTCAGTGAAACCAGTTTGCTGTAGTCAAAACTGTCCGGAATAACCAGGTCTTCCAGCTGGCTCATTTTTTTCACCAGCTCATTTTCCTTTTCAATATATACTTCGTACTTGATCTGGATCTCTGCCTGTTCCAATACTTCTCTTGAAAAATCATTCAGTGCCTGTTGCACTTTGCTTACCTTTTCCTTCATTGAAAAAATATCCATTGCCGGGCGCAACAATATTTGTAACGCCTTTTGACGTTGAGTAAGCGGTGCAGAATTTTTCTCTGTGAGCAGATGATTAATATCTTCCGGATCAAGCGGCATTTCTTTCAGAATAGCTTTCACTTTCTCCACGCCGTCTTTTTTGATTTGCACTTTTTCCATCCTTTCCTGTGAAGCAAGACCCAGGCGATAGCTTCTTTCTGTAAGACGGAGGTCGGCATTATCCTGGCGAAGCAAAGTTCTGAACTCTGCTCTTGAAGTAAACATGCGGTAAGGTTCTTCGGTTCCTTTGTTGATCAGGTCGTCTATCAATACTCCAATATAGGCTTCACTTCTTTTCAATACAAAGGGTTCCTGATTGTAAGCTTTCAGGTGAGCATTCATACCTGCGATCAATCCCTGACAGGCAGCCTCTTCATATCCGGTAGTACCATTTATTTGTCCGGCAAAGAACAGGTTTTCCATCTGCTTTGTCTCCAGGGAAAACTGCAATTGGGTAGGTGGAAAATAATCATACTCTATTGCATAACCCGGGCGGAACATCCTGCAGTTCTCAAAACCGGGTACCATCTGCAGCGCTTTATACTGTACATCTTCCGGAAGTGAGGTAGAGAAACCGTTCACATATATTTCCACGGTGTTCCATCCTTCAGGTTCAACAAATAGCTGGTGCCTTTCTCTTTCAGCAAAACGGTTGATCTTGTCTTCGATACTCGGACAATACCTGGGACCTACCCCTTGTATCCTTCCCTGGAACATAGGGGATCTGTCAAACCCGGTTTTCAGGGCATCATGTACATCGGCACTGGTATATGTGATCCAGCAACTACGCTGTTGCTGTGGAGTGATTTTTTCTACATCCATGTAGGAGAACCCGACGATCTCTTCGTCTCCTTTTTGTTCCTCCATTTTTGAGTAGTCCAGACTACGGCCATCAATGCGGGGAGGTGTACCTGTTTTCAAACGGTCGCTTTCAAAACCCAGGGAAACGAGTTGTTCGGTAATACCGGTGGCTGCTTTTTCTGCTACCCGGCCACCACCAAATTGTTTATCCCCGATGTGCATGACACCGTTCAGGAAAGTACCGTTGGTCAGCACCACAGATTTAGCCTTGATCTCATGCCCCAATCCGGTAATTACTCCATTGCATTTACCATCTTTTACAAGAAGACCCTTCACCATGTCCTGATAGAAATCTACATTCGCGGTCTGCTCCAATGCTTCCCTCCATTTTGCAGCAAACAACATGCGGTCACTTTGAGCCCGGGGACTCCACATGGCAGGCCCTTTAGAACGGTTCAGCATCCTGAACTGGATCATAGACTGATCCGTAACAATACCGGAGTATCCACCGAGTGCATCTATTTCACGCACGATCTGTCCTTTTGCAATACCGCCCATAGCAGGGTTACAACTCATTTGAGCAATGGTCTGCATATTCATGGTAACCAGTAATACCCTGGACCCCATATTGGCTGCCGCAGCTGCGGCTTCACAACCTGCGTGCCCGGCGCCTACCACAATTACATCGTAAGAAGGAAACATGTTTATTTATGATTCTAAGAAGATGCAAAATTACATATAAGCGGGGACACTGAGGGTATTTATTGTATGTTCCACGTGGAACATTGCTGGTGGTAGTAAAAGATGGGGTTGTTAAAGATAATGCCTATATATGGAAAACCAAGGCACCTTTCTCTCTTGCTCCATTAAGATATCCAAGCGAACCGGGCATCAAACCGATATGCCTTCCTCTGAAAAGACCTTCCTTATAACGAGCTCTACGAAATCCCGATACCTAACTAACCAGTACCGAGATGGGAAAGTAAGAAGTTGAACTTGTCATATACGGTGAGGTTTACCATACGTGCTTGGAAAAATGTGTCTTCCAATCCCTTCCAATCAGAAGGAAATTCCCGTGGTACCTCTTACAAACAAGGTCGGCAGTCTTCAAATACCTTTCTTTAAAGCCCTTGAAGACTATGTTTTCTTCCAAAGGAACCAGGTTCCGGGAAGCCCCTTAAAATATCCCCTTCCTTTTAGATCAGAAATAACTACCCCGGGGTTAGGTATTGCCTCTTACAACATACGAGGCCAAACTTTTCCTTTAACTACTTGTCCTCCCAGGTATCTATAAGTTTAAGGTTCGGAACCTTGAATAGCAGACAAGATATTACCCGGGTTCTGTACCTGGCACTTCCGATAAATACGTGAGATGAGCCTATCCTGCACTTCAGCTTTCGGAGATCTACCTCTCTAGCAATACAAAATCCCTACGGGATAAACCGGAGAATCATCTCCCTCAAGGTACCAGTTCAGCCAATAATAAAAGAATAGCTCTATCGTAACCGAGCTTAAGTATAGCCCGCGCAAAGCACCAATTCATTCAACACCCAGGACTAATTCCCTTTATCTTGTATCCTGACTTCCGAATATCCCAGAAGCAGTAACCGAATCATAAACGTCCTACCCCTTCGTAGGAGATTCATCCTTGAAGGAAGCACCAACTACAACCCCTTTACCCAAAAATGATTACGCTGAGTTCACGATCACTGACCCACAGCTAGGCCTAAATAGTCATCTTCTCATTCCTCTCCTTCTTACATTTGAGTTCCTAACTCTCATAAAATCTGGAACTTTCCAAGACAAATAAGAAGAATACTTACCTACAACATTCCTCCCCGGTCTCAGGCCTTCCACCTCCTCAAACAGCCCCCTCAACATACCCCCGCCCGGATGACCGACATCTTCCCTTCCTGCCCTCCTTACAAAGCAACCCCTAACATTATAGGCAGGATACTTAGATTATAACACCCTGTGCAAGACTAAAAAGTATACCGCATTAACAGGATATCAAAGCGTCCTATAATCTCTTCTTCAGATAACCATTCCCCTTTAGAGATATACCCACTCAGTCTCCCGACCATTGAAAAAACTTCTATCCTTTAGTGCAGATATCAGTTCAAGTACATCACCATAGATAGTGGTAGAGTAGCCTGAGCAAGAATCTTCTCAACGGATATCCATTACTCCACCCCCCGTAAGCATAAATACTCAACATAATGAAGACCTCGTACCTCTATGTCGTACTCTAATACTACGACAGCAACCCGAACACTCCAGGTCCCAAAAGATAATAGTCCTCCTTCAAACCCAGGCTTCCGAATGCCCCGAGCGTTGGTATCTGGGTAAGCCAGGAGCATTTCCGAGATACCAGCTTCAGGTATCGAAACATTCTACCCATTGGTAAATAAGCAACAGGACCCTCACACTATTGAAATAGTTACTATGGATCACAGCTGGTCCAAGCTTCCGAATACACCTGGGGTACAAAAAAAGATCATATCCTAGCTCCTTGGATAATATCAGTTAGTTATTCATCATCCCGAATACCCTATACCACATTTTCCTATACCTTTCCCAAGTGCAGCGCCTGATCTTATTCCTTCTTTCAATTCCCCATTCAAAACAACCGTACTGAGAAACCTTCTTATTTAGAAATGTGTAATGTTCCACGTGGAACATTAGATTTCCACGTTCCATTACCTGGCTAAAGAGAAAAGATCTCTTCGTTACCAAAGCGTACGGCAAACGCACCAAGCACAGAAATTAAATGAAGACACCCGTCCTAAGCAGGAGTATACTACCACGTACCAAAGAAGCGTTAACCCTATAGCACACTTAAAGAAAACAATACCGTAACACTCCCATCGGTAACATTATTCTCCCCTCCTTCGTTTATGTATTGGCACAAATCATCAGCATGGAAGAGAGAGAGTAACTTTACATGGCATGGAGGATTATAAGAATGGTTTTAAAAAAAGTAAGCCAGAAGAAAAACCGATGTTCCTGGAAAGCATCCCGGGAACCTCTACCAATCAATCCCCCGCTGTGTCAAACCGTAAGTTCAAGGTGGCGATTGAAATATTGTAATTATAGGAGGTAGAAACCCAAGCCAACTTAGTTCTACCAGCCATAATAACACCATGCTATACATTATTATTCTTTGTAACTTGGCAGGCTCAAAAAAACCAGCTAGAAATTTTGTATTATGATAGAAGGTGGAAACCGTAAGCTATTCCTGCAATCTACTAAACCCAATGGCCCGCTTATTTCAATAATAACGGTTACCAGAAATGCAGGTGACTGCATAGAAAGGGCTATTCAAAGTGTACAAGCACAATCCTATCCTAACCTGGAGCATATCATTTTAGACGGAGCAAGTACCGATAACACCGTTGAGATCCTTAAACAGTATAATGATAAGATCGCCTATTGGAAAAGTGAACCCGATAAAGGAGTATATAATGCAATGAACAATGCCCTGGCATTTGCCCGGGGCGACTGGTTCTTATTCCTGGGAGCTGACGATGAATTATACCCTGGCTTCAGCCAGATGGTGGAAGAGAACATGATAGATAAAAATTGTGTCTACCATGGATGCACCTTGTGGAAGAACATGGTAATGGGACAAGGTTATAACGGCTACAAACTGGCAAAGGAAAACTTCTCTCACCAGGCCATGTTCTATCCGAGAGAAATCTTTGACAAATATCGCTACGACGAAAAATATGTGGTACGGGCAGACTATGTACTCAACATGCAGATCTGGGCAGATAAAAACTTCCGTTTTGAATTCCATCCCCTGCTCATTGCACGATATGCTGCCGGCGGTATGTCAGGAAAAGTAGAAGACACTGTTTTCAAAAAAGACAGACTCCGTCTGATAGGCAAATACCTTGGATATAAAAACATGATCCGGTATATCATCAAACGCTATAAATACAAGAGAAAAAACTTTATAGAATACTAAACACCGACACCTTTAATTTTGCAGTCCTATACTAACCAATAAGAATGAAAGTATATTTCGATCACCAGATATTTTCGATGCAACGTTTCGGCGGGATCTCAAGATACTTCGCTAATATTTACAGCTACCTGAACAGCCATGGGCATCCCGACTGCAAATTACTGGTTTTGTATAGCAGGAATCATTACATCCAGGATCTGAAGCTGCCCCTGCCTCCGTTCCTGGGTGAGACCTTTCTCAAGAAACAACATAAGCTGGAGCGATGGAATAAAAAGTACTCCCGCCAAATGATCAGGAAGAATGATTTCGACTTGCTTCACCCCACTTACTACCATCCTTACTTTCTGACAAAGCTGAAAAAGCCTTTTGTACTAACAGTGCATGATATGATACATGAGCTTTTCCCGGAGTACTTCTCCCCTCACGATCATTTTGTTCCTTTCAAGAGAGCCACCATCACGAAAGCAGATCATATTATCGCCATCTCCCAGTCTACCAAAAATGATCTTCAGCAGATCTTCAATATACCGGAACATAAGATCACCGTGGTGTATCATGGATATATGGAGAACCACCAGGAGGAAGATCTCTCCTTCACTCCACCCTTCCAGGATTATATCCTCTATGTAGGAGACCGCGGCACGGGGTACAAAAATTTCAGCAGGTTTGTTCGCGCAGTGCAACCACTGCTGGACCGTTACAATATTAATTTGATCTGCACCGGTGGAGGAGATTGGGGAGCTGCCGAGCGCGAACTATTGCTGAGAGCCGGTATCCAGGATCGAACAAAACAAATTGCTGCTACAGAAGCACAACTAAATACGCTTTATCAAAAAGCGATCGCATTTGTATTCCCTTCCCTCTATGAAGGTTTCGGATTTCCCATCCTGGAAGCATTTAAAAATAACTGCCCCGTCATATCCAGTAACACCAGCTGCTTTAAAGAAGTAGGCGGCGATGCTGCAGCTTATTTTGATCCTTACCAACAGGAAGAGATGACACAAGTAATTGAATCTGTTATTAACAGCAGCGACAAAGCAGCACAACTTAGAAACCGTGGTATTCAGCAACTCTCAAAGTTCTCTATGGAACAATGTATGGAAGGCACTTTAGATGTATACAAGAAATTGATTTAAGCAGGAGATAAAAATTATTCAGCAAAATATGCTGCGAGACATTCGTCTTCCTTTTGCCGCATCAGGCTGGCTTCCTTTTTAGATTTATCCTTATAGCCGCATAAGTGTAATGCGCCATGAAAGATGACCCGGTGTAATTCTTTTTCTTCACTTACACCGAATTTTTGCGCATTCTCTCTTACCCGGTCTATACTGATATAGATCTCTCCTTCGGTTTCATCGGGATCTTCACTTAACTCAAAAGTGATAATGTCGGTGTAGGTGTCATGCTGTAAAAACTGCTGGTTCATCTCCAGCAGGTAAGCGTCGCTGCAAAAAACATACTGCAGGCCCTGCAGCCCCTGCCCTTCTTTCTGGAAGAGCCCTTTGAGAAATGTCTTCAGCTTTGTTTTGTTCCTGACCTGTATTTTTACTTCGTGCGCTGTAAATTGAATCGCCATATTAAATTTCTGATCCCTATGAAAAACAGATGTAAAAGTATAGTGAAATTTCTGATTGGCCCGCCCCTCTTTTTTGCCGATTGGCTTTCGGGAGGTACCTTTGCCTATCCGGAAATACTTGAATGTTCTAACAAAGTGGTTTTGAAATGAGTAAACGTCAGATAAAGTTATCTTCCCTGGCAATTGGCAGAAGTGCAGTTATTACAGCATTTGAAAAAGATGACCTTCATATCAAATTAATGGAAATGGGTTGCGTACCTGGTGAAACCGTAAAAGTGGAAAAGATCGCTCCCCTCGGTGACCCCATCTCAATCATGGTGGCCGGCTACAATTTATCGCTCCGCAAAACAGAAGCTGACTTTATCTGGGTAGAAGAGATCAGCTGATCATACATTCACTTTATCCCCAATTTTACCTCTTCCGGACTTCCTTCCGATAGTTTCCTGGAACCTATCCAGGTATTCCTGATTATTTTACCGTTTTCCACCCGCATAATATCAATCTGACCTTCGGCACTTTTCCGGGTTAAACTGCATGACAATTGTCTTCCAATTGTCAGATGTTCCATATATAAGCCATATATACTCCATATCTAAATCTAAGCCATATTTTATCCATTCCTTTTAAGATATGGTTTATCTATAAAGTAGCCATCTAACTATAATGAATAACCAAAAGGTTCCCAATTCTGTAGCCGGACAAACAAGATAACTTTAAGGAGAATTTTATGAATGGGTTATGAGCGAGCTATACGGTATGTCGTACAGTACATCTAACAAATACGCGATTCTCAGCACACTACCCAGGCGCTGAGAATTGCATAAAAATCAGAAGCCCTGAGACTATGCCGGGCTAGCACATCCTCAGGGCTCTTATTTTACCGAAATAATATTATATTAAATGATAACTATAACATATTGATTTATAATTACTTATAAACCGTATTTTGCGCTGATCTCTAGCATGCGGTCTATCGGTTTCTTCGCTGCTATCCTCAATTGCTCATCCATAGTGATTTCCGGCTCTTCATATTCCATACACAGGTAGAGTTTCTCCAGGGTATTCAGCTTCATATGCGGACAATCATTACAGGCACAGGCATTATTTGGCGGCGCCGGGATAAAAGTCTTATTCGGATTGGCCTTTTCCATCTGGTGCAGGATGCCGGTTTCGGTCACCACGATATATTCCTGCGCATCATCCTTTTGGGTAAATTTCAGCAAACCGGTGGTGGATCCTATGTAATCGGCGATCTCCAGTACGGCAGCTTCGCACTCCGGGTGGGCTATCACCTTGGCTTTGGGATGCCTAACCTTCAAACGAGTGATCTTTTCCAGGGAGAAAATTTCATGCACCATACAGGCACCATTCCAAAGGATCATATCGCGACCCGTTTTACGGCTCAAATAGCTGCCTAAATTCCTGTCGGGGGCAAAAATGATGGGTTGGTCAGCTGGAACGCTTTCGATGATTTTTTCGGCATTAGAAGACGTACAAATGATATCGCTGAGCGCTTTGATCCCTGCAGAACAATTTATGTAGGAGATTACCAGGTGATCGGGGTACCTTTCCTTGAACTTCCTGAACAGCTCCGGAGGGGCGCTGTCGGCCAGTGAACAACCCGCCTTCAGGTCTGGCAGCAGTACCTTCTTCTGCGGACTTAAGATCTTGGCGGTCTCAGCCATAAAATGCACTCCGGCAAACACAATGATGTCGGCATCCGTTTTGGCGGCCTGCTGGCTTAGCCCCAGGCTGTCCCCAATGTAGTCTGCCACATCCTGGATATCGGGCTCCTGGTAGTAGTGTGCGAGTACGATGGCATTCTTTTCTTTTTTCAGCCTTTCTATTTCGGCAAACAGATCCAGGTTCACATTAACGGGCACATCCAAAAATCCGTTGCGCTGCAAATTTTTTTTCGCTTCGGCTAGCTCCCTAATCATAACTATATACTTTAATTATTTATTTAAAAAAGAAAAACCCACTACTATTAGGGGGGTGAATATGTGGAAATCAAATTTTCCGCTTAAATACAAAGGTAGTTGTTATTCCTTTTTACTTAGCTATCCACAGGAAATTAACAGTCCTTTTCCGCTACCATACTGGATTTAGCCCTCTTCATCCACACCCGTGGATATCGTTTTTCGTGAACATCTTTTTGGTGTGTGGTATATTAAGAAAGTGTTAACAGCAGCCTCTTAATTTCCCCGCTTATACCCTTTTTACCCTCCGGAACATTTCCCGCAGATAAACAAAATTAGTTTTCCCTGTATGGAAGGGTCTGTTTACCCACATAATTACCGGCTTGAACCATGTTTTTACACAATACCTGTGGATAAATACCTGCCTGAAACTGAAACCGGGAAATTTCCCGTGCAACCATTTTGTTGTCAGCTTTATACACATTTTTATGTGAATGAGGGATCTCTGTCTTCCAAATTGTGGATAACCGCAGCGCTAAAGCAAGCCCTTCTCCTGACAGCAGATCTATACTGGTGGCTTATTTACAAATGATTTGCAGATATCCCCATGAGTACTGAAAATAGCATAGAATGTGGATAACCTGTGAATGGGGAATGATCAAAACAGGAGGGAAAAAGCCCTGAAATCCTTTACTGTATTGATTTTAGCCCTAAAAAATACTGTTTTGCAGTTACAACTATTTTATTCTATTTTTGCTTTCCCTAAAATTTTATATTATATAATATATGTCAGTTATTCAGAAGATCAGGGATAAATATGCTGTGGTGATCGTAGTTGTGATCTGCCTGGCCATAGTTAGTTTCCTGTTGCAGGATGCCTTTTTTGGCAGGAATTCCCTATTCCGTCGTTCCACTACTGTAGGTAAAGTAAATGGTGAAGAGCTGGATGTTGCAGAATACCAGCGGCTCATCCAGGAACAAGAAAGTAATTACCGTCAGGGCGGCAGCGTTGACGAGCAAACCCGTCAGACCATCCGCGAGCAGGTTTGGAACGAGTTCCTTAATGATAAGATCATGGAGGAAGAGTACAGCAAACTGGGCATCGATGTTACTGAAGCTGAAATAATAGACCAATTCAACGGCAAAAATCCTAACCCGGTGGTGGTGCAGAATTTTACCAATCCTCAGACTGGTGAATTCAACCGCGAAACCATGCTGCAGATCCTGCGCAACGTTAACCAGGATCCTACCGGTCAGACCCGCGAAGGTCTCCGGAAACTGGAACTGGCCGTTGGTAAATACCAGAAAACACAGAAATATGGTGCGCTGATCACACAGGCTGTTTATTATCCTAAATGGATGGCCGCACAGCAGCAGACGGATAACAGCCAGAACGCTACTGTATCTTATGTGAACGTACCTTATGCCACTATCGCCGATTCTACCATCCAGGTAAATGATAATGAGCTGAATAAGTTTATACAGGATCACAAATCCCTGTTCAAAACTGAAGAAGCCCGTAAAGTGGAATATGTATCCTTTGATGCGCTGCCTTCCAATGCAGATACTGCAGCCGCCCTGCAACAGCTGGCCGAGCTGAGAACTGAAATGGATACCACCCATGATATTGAAGGTTTCATCAACCGCAACTCCGAAATAAAATATTATGACGGGTATGTAGCGAAGAGCGCTGTAATGGTGCCCAACAAAGACAGCATCACCAATCTGCAGGTGGGCGGCATCTATGGTCCTTATGTTGATAACAATTACCTGGTGCTGGCCAAAATGGTAGACCGTAAGAATATGTATGACACCGTAAAAGTGCGTCATATATTAATAGGTACACAAACCGGTCTTCCGGATTCTATCGCCAAGAACCGTATCGACAGTATCGAAAGAGCTGTAAGAGGCGGCGCCGACTTTAAAGCGATGGTGACCCAGTATTCTGACGACCCGGGTAGCAAAAATAACGGCGGTGAGTACGAAGTTACTCCGGCTACAACTTTTGTAAAAGAGTTTAAAGACTTTGCATTCGAGGGATCCAAAGGTCAGCTGAAAGTGGTGAAAACCCAGTTCGGCTATCACCTGATAGAAATAATGGACCAGAAGAACCTGGGCCCTGCGCTGAAAGTGGCTTACCTGAGCAAGCCTGTTGAGGCCAGCAAGGAAACAGACAGCAAAGCATATGCTGCTGCCAACGAGTTCGCCGCGCAGAACCGCGATCAGAAATCATTCGATAAGAATGTTCAGGCCAAAGGATACAACAAACGTATTGCTGATAACCTCCGCCCGATGGATCACGTGATCCCCGGTGTTGGTCAGGCCCGTGAACTGGTTCGCTGGGCATACGAAGCCAAGAAAGGAGATGCCAGCCAGGTATTTACTTTTGAAGATAAATATGTAGTAGCCGTACTGACCGGTATCCGCGCAGAAGGCACTACTCCCCTGGATGAAGTAAGGCCGCAGGTAGAAGCGGAAGTGAAGAAACATAAGAAAGCTGAACAGCTGATCGCCAAACTGCAGAACCCTGCTTCCCTGGATGCAGCCGGTAAAGCTTCTAGCCAGCCCGTGCAGAAAGCAGAAGGTATCAGCTTCGCTACTCCTTTTGTACCTTCACTTGGTTTCGAACCTAAAGTAGTAGGTGCTGCTTTCAACAAAAGCTGGGGCACTGCCAAAGTTTCTGCTCCTATCGAAGGTAACGCCGGTGTTTACGTGATCAAGGTAGATAGCTATCAGCCTACCGGTCAGCCGGTACAGGACCTGAACAATATACGCCTTGCCTACGAGCAAAGCATGAAAGGTATGCTGGGCCAGCAACTGTTCGAGGTGCTGAAGAAAACCAGCAAGATCCAGGACAACCGCGCCAAATTCTTCTAGAAAATAACTGACTGCATATAGAGGCCCTGTCCGGTACCCGGACAGGGCTTTTTTGTGCCACGGCCCGAAAGCCCAATATTTCGTAAATTTGCAGAGGAAAAATAAGTACTGACATGGATGAAATTGTTAATAAGGTAGCGCAGAGCGGATTAATTTCGTTAGACCTGGAGGATTATTATCCCAAAGAAGAAACTGTAGTATTCGATATAAAGAACTACCTGTTCATGGAAATGATCCTGAAGGAAAAGGATTTCCGTGCCGCCCTGCAGGCGCATGACTGGGAACAATACCGGGACAAGAATGTAGCCCTTACCTGTACGGCAGATGCGGTAGTACCGATGTGGGCCTATATGCTGGTAATGACCTACCTGCAACCGGTAGCGCACTATGCTGCATTCGGCGATGCGGAGTCTGTGAACCGGACTGTGTTCCTTCAAAAACTCCGGGATATTGATACCAGTGAATATGTGGATAAACGTGTTGTTGTAAAAGGCTGTGGCGACAAAGGCGCCGGAGAGGCTGCCTATGCGGAAATAACCCGCCTGCTGCTGCCGCTTGTAAAAAGCATTATGTACGGAGAGCCCTGCTCTACAGTGCCTATCTATAAGAAAAAATAACAGCGCGTGCAGCATCGTAACCATGCATTATATATAGCAGCTGTTTTGTTGGTTGCCTGCATATTGCAGGGATGTAATGGTTGTAACAACAGCAAAACAAAAGAGACGCAAGAACTGCCGGAAGACAGTGTTTCCGAAACGCCCCACACTCCCACTGCAAAAGACACCCTGGCTTCGTGGACAGAGCAACGCCTGATACAATGGAAGGGTTGGATAGACAGCAGCACTGCCGGCCAGTTCGGAACAAACAACCTGGAGCGCACCACCGTAGATACGATTGCTGCTACTGACAGCATCAGTATGGAGGAAGACAGGTTCGAGCAGTTCAAACCATTTTTTGTGTATAGTCCTGACAGCAGCCAGGTAGTAGATATGGTGAGCTACGGCAATTTCCTGCACAAGGGCAGGAACGGCAAAGTAGTGCTGGAAGCGGGAGAGCCGGATACGGAAGTGGCTATCGTAAACGTACAAACGAAAAAACGTGAACGCGTTTTATTTGCAGGGCCTTCTACTGTTGTAAAACAGGCAGTGTGGATAGATGATCATACTGTTTTAATAGCCGGCGGTACTTATGATGAGCAGAACAGGTTACAGCCTGTTATCTGGAAATATGATACGGTGAACAAACAGCTGGAGAACTGGCAAACAGAGATGCCCTAGAACCATCCTCTTTTTTTAAATGCAATGATCATCACGATCAGGATCACCACCATAATTCCTATTGTGAAAAAGTAGCCGTTGGGCGAGTGCAGTTCCGGCATATTATCGAAGTTCATTCCGTAAATACCTGCAATCACGGTGAGTGGCGCCATCAGCGTAGTTACCACTGCCAGTACTTTCATTACCTCGTTCATTTTAAGATTGAGCTGCGTGTGATAATGTTCCTGCAGGTTCAGCACCATATCGCGGTAGTTATCTGTAAGGTCATTGGCATGTACAATGTGGTCATATACATCCTTGTAATATTTAGAGGTGCGTTCATCGATCAAAGGGCTTTCTGTTTTAAGAAAGCCGTTCATTAATTCACGCACGGGCATTATGGCCCTTCTGAATAATAACAGCTCGCGGCGTAATAAATTAATGCGGGCCAAAGCGCGGGTGTTGGGCTGATGTTGCACTACATCTTCCATCAGCTCTATACGTTCGCCCAGTTTGTCGAGAACAATATAGTAACTGTCTACGATCACATCCAGCAAGGCATAACATAAATAATCAGCGCCTGCCATACGAAGGCGGGAACCGCTCATGCGCAGCTTATCTCTAATGGGATCAAATACATCCTTCTTGGGATCTTCCTGGAAAGAGATCACGAAATTTTTTCCGAGCACGATGCTCACCTGTTCCTGTTCTATGGTACAGGCATGTGCGTTAAAATAGATCATGGGCAGCACGCCAAAAAGCTGATCTCCCATTTCATCCATTTTGGCGCGCTGGCCTACGTTCAGAATATCTTCTTCTATCAGGTAATGGATGCCGTAACGTACGCAGATAGCATGCACTTCTTCTTTGCGGATACCGTCAATATTGATCCAGCTGACGCCGGGCGTATCCAGGTATTTGAATACATCTTCTATTTTATCCACTACTACTTCATCACAATGACCGGTAGTATAATCAAATACCGTGATCTTCACTTCATCCGCAGATTTCCGGGAAGCGCTGCCCGTTACAGGGTTGTAGTTCATGATGCGCTGCTTCTTTTCCTTAAAAGGATTCAGCACACCCGGAATTGGAATAATACGTTTGCCCATGATTTTAGTTAAAATAACAATGGCATTCAAAAAAACGGCTATTGTCCACCTTTTTCAAAATTCAAATTAAGTTAAAATACCCGTAACGCAAGCATAACATTGGATTAATAATTTCAGAAAAATTTTAACCTGAACCATATGCGCATCTCCAACTCTAGCAAAGCTGTAACGGGCACAAGCCTGCTGGCAGGCATCCTCCTGCTGGCCTACTGTACAAAGGATGACCATGGGAACCCCCCTAACCCTCCCAACAAGCAAATAGAATGGAAGGACCATTCATCTACGCCGGCCTTCATCAAAAAACACAGCGGATTCGAGAACGTAGGAGTTTACACCCTGATCAGCAGTGACGATACGCTGCCGCAAAGTCCCCAATATATATTTGGCGGCTCTGCAGACGGCGCCGGGCTGGTAAAGCAGGGAAATAATTATGTGATGCTGGTGAACCAGGAGGACAATTATTCGGTATCCCGTATTACGCTGGATAAGACCTTCAAACCGGTGAAAGGGGAATACCTGTTGAACTCAGACGGTGGTCAGTGGCGCCTTTGCTCTGCCACCATGGCCACACCTGCTGAGCATGGTTTTGGTCCGCTGTACCTTACCTGTGGCGAAAGCAACGTAGAAGGTAATGTGCACGGTCTCGACCCGCTGGCTCCCGCTGGGAACCCTGCCGTAGGCCATGAGCTGAAAGCCCTTGGTTACAGAAGCGCTGAAAATGCGGTGCCGCTTCCTAAAAAAACATACCCCGGCAAAACGGCCATTGTTATCGGGGAAGATGCTGACGATGCATCGGGTGGACAAGTGTTCCTGTACCTCGCCAACAGCACCGGCGATCTGCAGAACGGTAACCAGTATATGCTGCGCCGTACAGACGGCAACCAGCGCGAAACAGATATGACGGTAGGCACTACGTATGATGTGGAATTCACTCAATACGACAAAACCCTGACAGGCAAACAGGTAGCGGATCTTACTGATCAGCTGAAGGCCATCAAGTTTGGCCGCGTGGAAGATGTGGATTATCGCAAAGGATCGGCTGACAACGGACGCGAGATCTATTTTACAGTTACCGGCCAGGACAAAAGCGGTGTAAATGCAGATGCTTCCCGTACCATGTACGGCCGCGTATATCGCTTACGCCTCGACGCCAACAACCCTCTGAAAGGTAAGCTGGAAGTGATACTGGACGGGGACGATAATAAAGGTATTGCCGCCGCTTTCCAGAACCCGGATAATATCTGCGCAACAGAAAACTATGTGTACATCCAGGAAGATTCCAACGGCTACGGCACAGAAGATCACGATGCTTATGTTTATCAGTATACTATCTCCAGCAAACAGCTGAAACCTGTGTTTGAGCTGAACCATTTCCGCGATACGCCTAACGGCACACGTTATGGCGGCACCGGCTCCAAATTCGGCAGCTGGGAATATGGCGCACTGGTGGATATTTCTGATGTAATTGGCGTACCTGATGCATTTACACTGTGTATTCAGCCGCATACCTGGAGAGGCGATCGTTATAAAGGTGCAGACGGAGGAGCCAAACGCTCCAGCGAGAACCAGGCAAGTGAAGTAGTATATATCAAAGGCCTGCCCAGATAAAAGGACGGGCTGCCAACAACAATATGCGTATAGGCATTCTAGCAGCAACTGTTACACTGATGGCCATACTGGCCTATAGTATCTTTGACCTGAGGGACGATAATGCGCCCACAAGGGAGACACATTATTGGTTCACCCATCAGACCGGAATACTGCAAAGCCGGGTGGATGATCTTTGTGCCGCCATTGCTGCACACGAACCCGGGGACAAGCTGCAGGATGCCTTTCGCAAAGCAAGGCGGGCTTACAAACCGCTGGAGCTGCTGATCACGTATTATATGCCTTATACAGACCGTTTCATCAACGGGCCTAATCTCCGGGAAACGGAGCCTGATGAAAAGGATGTGATCATAGATCCGGAAGGTTTCCAGGTAATGGAAGCGTTGCTGTTTCCAACGCTTGCAGCAGCGGATACTGCAACATTAAGAAAGGAAGCACTACGCCTGCAGGCCAGCTTGCACCGCTTACAAACACGTGCCGCTCAGCAATCATTTACAGATGCGCAATTGTTTGACGCTATGCGGCAGGAGCTGCTACGCATTTCGTCACTGGGCCTCAGCGGGTTTGATTCTCCGGAAGCCTTGCATAGTTTGCCTGAGGCTGAAGCAGCATTACATGGTGTGGAAACCATCTGGCATTTTTATGCGGCCCGTGTACAACTCATTAATCCTGTATTGGCGGCATATACAGAAGACTTATTAACAGCAGCCAGACAACGGCTAAAAATAAGCACTGATTTTAATTCGCTGGACCGCCTCCAGTTTATCAGTAAATACCTGAATCCATTAACCGTTAACCTGAAGCTGGCAAGGGAAGCCCTGGATATTCCCTACATCGCCATCCCTCATTTTCTGGATCCTGCTGCTTCCAATGCATTTGCAAAAGGAGCGCTGGATCCAGTCTTTTTTGCGCCCAACCAGGCGCAGGCACTGACCAATGAACAGATAGCACTGGGCAGGCGCCTGTTCTATGATCCGGTATTATCTTATAACGGACAACGTTCCTGCGCTACCTGCCATCAGCCTCAACGTGCTTTCACTGACGGATTAAAAACGCCCGCATCCCTGCGGGGCGAAGCGCCGGTGATACGCAATACGCCTACCATACTCAATGCTGCCCTGCAACCAGGCCAGTTCTATGATATGCGCGTAGCTTACCTGGAAGACCAGGTGAATATGGTAGTACATAACAAAGCAGAAATGCATGGCGACCTGCAAGGCGCTGCCATCAAGCTGCAAAAAGAAGCTGCATATCAGCAGCTTTTTAAAGATGCATTTCATATAACATCGCAGGAGATCAACAGCTATCGCATACAGCAGGCCATTGCAGCTTACATCCGTTCGCTGACAAGGTTGAACAGCCCATTTGATGCGTTCATGCGTGGAGACAGTACACAACTTACACGTGCTGCGAAACGCGGATTCAATCTTTTTATGGGTAAAGCAAAATGCGGCACCTGTCATTTTATGCCTTTGTTCAATGGGGTAGCGCCACCGGATTTTGCAAAAGCAGAAGCGGAAATACTCGGCGTACCTGCGGTAAAAGATAAAGCTATCTTAGATACAGACAGTGGAAAATACAATGTGCATAAGATAGCATTGTACCGCTATGCATTTAAAACCCCTACCCTGCGCAATGTAGCACTGACGGGCCCTTACATGCACAATGGCGTGTTCAACACGCTGGAGGAAGTAATGAACTTCTATAACAACGGCGGTGGCGCTGGTATGGGCATGCAGCTGGAATCGCAAACGCTGCCAGCCGACTCATTATATCTCACACAAAATGAACAGCAGGATGTGATCGCGTTTATGCACGCGTTAACGGATACTACATTACCACGGATTGAGTAAAAAAATGCACAACGGTTAGCTAACCCATTTCTTTCCCAATACTGCCGCTGTTAGCGGGCTTTTACCCATATGATCAACGGGAACCGTTTTTGTTGTTGATAAGATGACATTAAACGGATTGATTATGGAGCAAGCGCAGCAGAACGAACAAAAGGGCATTCAAAGCAGTATCACATCCGGCGTACACAACAGTTACTGGGTGGATACCTTACCTGCTTTGCAATATGTGCCGTTAAGAGAGCATCTTAAAACAGATGTGGTGATCGTAGGCGGAGGTATGGCCGGGGTTAGCATCGCCTACCGGCTTACCAGGCTGGGCAAACAAGTGGTGCTGGTGGAAGATGGTAATATCGGCAGCGGTGAATCCGGCCGTACTACGGCACACCTGGCTAGTGCATTGGACGACCGCTATTATGAACTGGAACGTATTTTTGGAAAAGAAGGCGCCCGTTGTGCAGCTGAAAGCCATCAGGCAGCAGTTGATTTCATCGAGCAGGTAGTGAAGGAAGAAAATATTGATTGTGATTTTGAAAGGCTACCCGGCTATCTCTTCCTGCACTCATCTGATAAGGAAGACTCGCTGGTAAAAGAATATCATGCAGCCAAAGAGGCTGGACTGGATGTAGCGTTGGTAGACAATATACCCGGCCTGAGTAATAAAGGGCCCGGGCTTATGTTTGCCCGGCAGGGACAATTTCATCCATTAAAATACCTGCATGGGCTCTGTGAAGCCATCCTCAGCGGTGGTGGCAGATTGTTTACTTCAACGAAGGCGGTAGAGATCGATCACACAGGTATTGTAACAGACCAGGGTTACCGGGTGGATGCGAATTATGTGGTGGTGGCCACCAATACGCCGGTGAATGATAAGGTTGCTATACATGTAAAACAGTTTGCCTACCGTACCTATGTAATAGGCGGCCTGGTTAAAAAAGACAGCAAGCCACATGCATTATGGTGGGATACCGGTGATGCCCGGGTCAATTCTTCTATCCCACCCTATCACTATTGTCGTTTACAAGCATACAACGAAACGCATGATCTGCTGATCTGCGGCGGAGAGGACCATGCCACCGGACTGGCCTTTTCACAACAGATTGTGCCAGAGGAACGCTACCGGCAACTGGAATGCTGGGCAAGGGAACATTTTGGAATAACGGAAGTGATCTACCGCTGGTCTGGCCAGGTAATGGAACCGATGGATTCACTGGCTTATATAGGACGTAATCCCGGGGATGAAGATAATGTGTTCGTAGTTACGGGAGATTCCGGCAATGGAATGACACATGCTACTATAGCAGGATTGCTGATACCAGACCTGATTGTGGGGACTGTGAATAAGTGGAAAAAGATCTATGATCCGCAGCGTTTTAAATTCTTCCGCTCCGGGAAAACCTGGCTGAAAGAATTTGTAGGCGGCTTAATGCGGTATATGAAAGAGTATCCTTACGATGCAGATGTGGTGGAAATATCGGGTATCAAACAGGGAGAAGGAAAGATAGTAGAGCTGGGCAATAACAAATACGGTGTGTATCGTGATGAAGACGATGATCTGCATGTAATATCTGCCGTGTGTACGCACCTGCATTGTATTGTGCAATGGAACAATGATGAAAAAAGCTGGGATTGCCCCTGTCATGGCAGCCGGTTCACTTATAAAGGAAAAGTGATCAACGGGCCGGCTAATAAAGACCTTTTTTATTACCGCGAAAAAGCATCCCTGGGGCAGCTCAGGTAAATCCTATTTTATAACAAGCAGCATAAAACAAGAAGTGTTATGGAAAAGCAACTCAGCAACAAGAAAGTGGCTATCCTGGTAGCAGACGGGTTTGAGGAATCTGAATTCACCAAACCGCTGGAAGCCCTGAAGGAAGCATCTGCACAGGTGGAAGTAATATCCCTGCATGATGGTAAAGTACGCGCCTGGAATGAAAAAGACTGGGGCGGCGAATACCCTGTGGATAAAACCATTGACCAGGCAAATTCTAAAGACTATGATGCCCTGGTATTACCCGGCGGCGTACTGAACCCCGATCAGTTACGTATGAACGCAGACGCCGTGGCGTTTGTGGGCGGATTTTTTGACGATAGCAAACCAATTGCGGCTATCTGTCATGGCCCATGGACATTAATTGAAACAGGTGAACTAACAGGCAGACAAGTGACCTCTTATCCCAGTTTGAAAACAGATCTTACCAACGCAGGCGCCCAATGGGTAGATAAGGAAGTGGTGGTGGATAATGGCCTGGTGACCAGCCGTAATCCTAACGATCTGCCGGCGTTCTGTAAGAAAATGGTAGAAGAAATTGCAGAGGGAGTACATGCTTAGTTCATATCATAGTCGATGGTCCATAGTCCATAGCATGTAGTGCATTAAATGGGCTATGGACTATTTTTTCTTTTTGTACTGTATCTCCACCGGCGCAACGCCTGTGCTGACAATGCCCAGTTTACGGGCGGCCTTTTTGGAAAGATCAATCACACGGCCCTGTGCGTAGGGCCCGCGGTCGTTTATGCGTACTTTCACAGAGCGGCCGTTGGCAAGGTTGATCACTTTTACTTTAGTGCCGAATGGAAGCGTACGGTGTGCGCCTGTCATGGCGTTCTGGTGAAAGGTTTCGCCACTGGCAGTACGGCGGCCTTCAAATTTGTCGGCATAGTAAGAAGCTTTCCCGCTTTCAGTTATTTTACGGGCACAGGAGCTAAGCCAAAACAGACAGCCAGCCAGCAGGAATAGATTGAAGATATGCTTTACAGAAGGCATGCATCAGGTTGTTATACAAATATACTCCTTTTTAATATGTTTGTTCCTCATAAATCAGAAGGGATATCCGATGGCAATATTCAGTATGAGGTTTTCCCTGCGCCAATCGGGGTCACCAAAGCGGATATCTTTTATCACCCATTTTTCATTTTCGGGTAGCCAGGGCTTTCGTAGCGGAAAGGCAAGATCCAATCGCACTACAACTATGGAGGCGTCTATGCGCAACCCCACACCAGCATCCACTGCGATATCTTTCAGGAAACGGCTGCTGAACTGTCCACCGGGCCTGCTGGTATCACTCTTCTGCAGCCAGATATTACCTGCATCTATAAAAACAGCGGCATTGATCATGCTAACCAGGTGTACGCGCCATTCTGAGTTGAATTCCAG